>OJLB01000136.1_pt1:0-5000 | contig 47169 bp, 26 predicted proteins | sample 1596861 | NCBI WGS metagenome assembly OJLB01 (sample SAMEA3904681, study PRJEB24821) | metagenome | biome: Builtin; feature: hospital; material: surface | place: USA | collected 2013-06-06
ACCGGCTTGTTTAAAGCAACAATGGGCCCACGGCTTCTCGAAGCCAATCTCGCACTTGACACGCAAGGCAAGAAAGACCTGGCTTTCTTCAAAGGACAGTCAGAAAGGATCTTAGCCAACGGTGACCGGCTCAATGAGCACCTTTTGGCGATGGTTTTTCGATCCTCTCTCTCACTTGAAGAAAGATAGCCACTTTGATTATATACGCAATAATGATAGAGTTCTTTTTTCAGGATAAGGCTAAGGTGAACAAGACCCCAGACGGGTAGTTCAACATAAAATTCTTAGAATGCGGCAGCCTGAAGATGAACAGCACTTGGCTTGGCCGATTTAAGGAAACCTTTCGGAAGAATTCCGCTTTATAAAATTATCTCTTTATGTAAATGAACTATGGGGAATATATGACGAAATAGATTGGAATAGAACGAACCTTTGCATGTTCAAGACCAATCAGTGATCGACTCGGAGAAGGCAGCCACTTCACGAAGGCCAAGAGCGGAGGCAGCTATCCATAAATAGTTGATCCATTCAGGAAGTGGAGATCGATCGCACCTGATCGGTTCATGGGGGAGCCGCGGCAATCATTTCTTTCTGGAAGCTTCTAGGTGTTATCGACGCCCTAGCTTGGTTTGCTTTCGAGCTGGGATGAGTCAGTCCTTCGTTCAGATTTCAGATTCGCATATCAAGACCGAGTGGGAAAGGCACTACCCACTTTCTGGTGGGGGTACAGCCAATTCAAGATCCTTCTATAGTTGCAGATCGAGATGAATATGCTTCTTGCTTTAGAATAACACCTTGAAAACCGAATGAATGAACCAGCGAAGAAAACGTTAGGATCAAGGGCTGGTCGATCGGGAAAGAATGGGGGAATCGAATAAGTATAGCTCACTCTTATCTTATAAGGTAAGGCCTCTTGCTCCCTCTTTCCCAAGAGATCTTGGACCATGGGACCAATGGACCGAGTTTCTTCGACCAATGAAGACAGATGTGAAACCCTTACTCTCGGATCGTTACCAAGCGGAACTCCATTCATGGCGCGGGTACGCGATGAAGGTGCGTGCTCACTTCCTAGGACGGGAGGCCATGGACCAATAATAGCTCTTACCCGGCCCGGTCTCTATGCCTTGGCAGCGGAAGCTATCTTGCATTCCTTCTTCTATTCCCCGTTCTTTCTTTGGCACTTCTACTGGTTGTCGGTAATAGGTAGTCGGTAGGCGGCTTTTGACTCCACGAATGGACTGTCTGGCAAACAAACTGGTGGGCATAATACATAATAGTTGGATTACGGAAATTGTTCACCCAAAGAGCGGAGAGCACCTGCATTCGTTTCGGGCCAAGCAGGTCAAAAACGATAGTCGTCTTTTCCTTCGCGAAGAGATCCGGGGTCATTGGATAGGGTGAAAGGCTAGCTTCTGAATCACAGGTTCCTGGTTCAGATGCCGCTGCATCCGGTGCCGGTGCCAATCACTAAACAAGTCTGTGTAGCAGCTTCGGCCCCCTGACAGAACGGGGGGCTACTCTTTGAATGAAGTTCCGTCCCCTTACTTATAGTATAGGCACGCAGGAGCTCTTCTTAGCATCAGTTCCGTCATGCTTATAGGAGGATGCTATCGAGGAGCCTAACTCGCATTAACGTAGTTATCTCCTGTCCTGCCTATTACTATGAGTTGGGGTTCGTAGAGAACCCTAAAGAAGGGACCTTGCTTACTAAGACTGTTTCAAAGTCTAGGGGGTTTACCTACTCGACCGATAGGGAGATGGTCCTGAAGTTGCCTCACATGGTATGGGCGTAAATAGCGCCTCTAGGCCAAGTCAAGTATAACAGCGGATATGATTTCCACATGCCAAACCAACCCCAGACGCTTATTTTACTTGAAAGCCTGAAGCTGATTCAATCTCGTAGCAGCTGTTGATTTTGATTGTCTTGTAGTTGTAGCTGATGAAGCTTGAATTTTTAATTTAAAGCCTAGAACTGTGGAGTGGTGTGTGGGACTCGTGTATGTAGTAGTAGCTAGACTCCGCGTGCCAGCTTCGCTCCCCCCACATTTGTAAACCAATATCCCGTGGTAGACTGACGCTCATCTAGGTCTCCTGCTAAAAAGCATAGGAAAAGTCTTATCTTAGTAAGTAAGCAAGGTTCCATTCCACCCCGGAAGGACTAAACAGAACTCTAAATGGATACACGGGGTGAAGTGATTACTCAATCACTAACACTGACGATAGGTGTTAAGGAGATTTCAAAATCCTTCCCTTTGTGCCCGTTGTCTAATCTTTTTATTAGGACACGGGGTTCCCAGTAAATTTTTGATATCTCCCTCCCCAAGAACCCTTCCCAACCAGTCACATTCTCGCTCGATCCGAGGGGATTTTGGCTACAGAACAACTCCGGGATACTACTCAGGAGGGAAACTACTACCTCTGCTCCACCTCCACTACCACGGGGGACCGTAGCTCGTTCCACACGGAAGGCACTATCACCACTTCCGGGGGAGTCACTTACCCTGGTATTGGAGTTGGCAACGAGCTGCTCTTCTGTTACTAAATCATTTCAGAAAGAAAGACCGGGCAAACCCTATCCCATTCCACGCTAGGTGCCAAACTCACCTTGATGACGACGAATTCCACTAACATTATCCTGCCCACAACATTCCCTGAGAGAAAGCAATCAAATAGTTCTAATTCCTGGCTTACCAGGAATATCCCATTAACTGACTTATATTGGTGCCACATTTAATTCCAAGCAAAGAGAACGGGTAGAGCGGATACGTGCATCAGATGATTTCACAAACCAGATTCGAGAGCTTTCCTGACTTGCACTTTAGGAAGCTCACTTCTATGCTGACTGTGCTTGATGTCTTTTAAGATCGGGGGTTTTGTCGGAATACCCCTTCCCTTACCAGATGGATGAAACGTATATCATCATGACGTCTAGCAAGAGTGGAGCTAACCCCAGTGGACGAAAGAAAGAAGAGGAAAGAGCTTGCCTCTTTGGTTGTTTTAAATAACCAACGTAATCAGTAGTAGTGCTAGGTCGACCTAGTACATATACATAAACTAGTTAGCTAAAGAATATTTAACCACCACGGTACTCTATATCAGTATTCTCATATATAATTATGAGTTCTCACTTTCAAGATGATTGAGTCAACTCTTCTTTCTATACGAGAATCTTGAAACGAGTAGAAAAGGAGTGAAGGGCAGGAGCCGACTGCCCATCTTAAGGGCATTCGTTAAAAAGGGATCCGAAGGAGCGCTGACCTATCACAGTTAGCTCGACTATTTTAGGGGATGTGAGACTCCGGTACATACCGTCAAGCAGTCACGTGCCTCTTCCATCCGTTCGGTCCTCGCTCTCAACGCAAACGGGAATCAGGGAGTCCGCGGGGGTCATACTGATCCGGCTATATCCACAAGTGCACCTATCTTACGAGGGACCATTCGTGTTTAAGTAAGCATTACTCCGCGAAGAAACCCGAAAGACGAAAGACAGGCCAGGCCTGCTTGCTTAAAACCTAGTTTAAGAGGGGCTAGAAAGAGGGCATCCTTGCTTTCAGAATCTCCGGGACCAGAATCTTGTATGCTTCCTTGCTTGGGGCAGCGTTGGTAGGGAATGAAGCCTTTCCTTGCATGGTTGGGAAGATAAGGACTGGTGCATACTCTAAGCATGCCTTACTAAAGAGGATATAGCGCTTACCTGATAATAGCGCTTAAACACCTGATAAAACAGCTCATACAGCGCTTCCTTGTAGTAATGTATCAATCCCGGCCTAGGAGCATCATTCTATACGATGGATGGAAGTCTGATCTACGATCACCCATGATTCCTTTCTTTGAGTAAGAGCCTTAGCGGGTCAAAAGGCATCTTTGTCTTAAATCCTATGGTGGCGGTTCCTTCGAGTAATAGGTACTTACAGTTTCCCACCTTTGGTGACTTCCCATCTGTGTAGACTGCCTACCAGGCTTTCCGTCTTAGTGCTATGGTGGCCGACCGATCCAATGAGAAGAAAATAAATCTTCTCCCCCCGGGGTAAGCTATCGAGCAATCTACTTCCCATCCCCATCCCTCTGACGGTGAGCCAAGTACAAGTCCCTCTGCCTCTAGCTCCGCATATAGTTTCCCAGTGGAGCCGAGCCATCTACTTCTCTAAGACCTGTTCCCAGGGATCCGGATCAATCTGCCTCGGAGTGGGAAGGAAATTACCCCGGCTACCGATCTAATGGTTTTCCATGTATCTCGTCCGAACCGAGACCATCAAAAGTGGCATAAGAACCACCTGGAATAAAACCCTTTGATCCATCTACTTCGTTCGAACCAAGCAGGTAGGCTCCATCTTATTCTATTTCTCCACTGTCCAGGGCCGTACCCTGCAGAACAAGGTCTTCTCTTTCGGTGCTAGGCGGGGTTTGGAACCCTACCATCTATTTTATCTGCATCTCAATTCATTCAATCCTCTGCTTGGCAACCTCCATACAACCCCCCTTGTTTTGTTCTAGCCGCTAACCATCTAACGATCTTCTTCCATATAATATAATAAGATAGATGCCTTCATCCCACCCAGTAGCAGCAACAGAAGCGGGTGTGAAAGTGAAAGCCCATCTGCGGCTGCCAATGACCCAAGAGAAGGGAACTCCCCATTTTGGGGACCATTGAACGCCGCCATCCACTCCCATCCGAAGGGGCACTTTCCATTTATTTCTTCCTCTCCTGCCCTTTCGGTTAGTCCTCAACTGGATAGATCTTTTCATAAGCAAAGGGTTACCTGCTCTATGGGCTCCTGGGCGAAGGTTTCTCGTTCAACTAACACACTTGAGGAAAGATAGACTCGATTTGATCTTTATCTTATTCTTATATAAGTGATTTTCGAAGAGTGATTGCGCTGACCGTTACAGGACAGAAGAAAGAAGAGCTAAAGCTAACACGGGCGGGAGACCTAGACTTTCCTACTTCAAGACCCCCCTCAAACCAATCCATTTTCACAGGTCTCTCATCGACACTTTCC
>OJLB01000136.1_pt1:7500-20000 | contig 47169 bp, 26 predicted proteins | sample 1596861 | NCBI WGS metagenome assembly OJLB01 (sample SAMEA3904681, study PRJEB24821) | metagenome | biome: Builtin; feature: hospital; material: surface | place: USA | collected 2013-06-06
ACCAATGGGAATCCACTAATGATATTTTTAAAAGAAAAAACCCAATTAAAATCTTAATGTGGGGTTTTATCTTCTTCATTCTTATTTCTTTTCAGAGTACTATACCTCTAGCCTTCTGCGACGGGCAGATCGATTCACCTCCAATTGTGGATTGGCTTGCCCAAGCGCAAGAGGGACCTCCTCACGGCCAAGAAACAGTACCCGTTGAACCCCCCTCTCCCCCGGTAATCCCGGAACACCCGCCGCTACTGCAGGATTCTATCCGCAGACAGATTCTAGCGCGGAGGCTTTCTTTATATTTCGTAGGAAAGCACACTTCTGCTCACCTACCATCCTTCTTAGAGATTTTAGAGTCTCATTTTCGAATTGAGAAACGAATCGAATCCGCGTTAATTGATGATGGGTTCTCTCCGTGGAGAATCTTTCATAACTTACCGGATATACGGGGGGTGCTCTTTAATCATACTAATAGCGACAGGGAGAACCCTCTATTATCCCAACGCACTTTGCTCTCCCATCTAGAGCAAATCGAACGAAATGGGACTCGCCAAAGTCTCCCATATAGGCGAGTGAGACGAGCTATTAACAATCTCGAGATATGGCTCGATCGCTACGGGTAAGGGATTCACTTAGAGTTGAAGGATTGGGGTTGAGTGAGTGAGTGAAGGGGTGCTTTTTTTTCTTCTTTCTTTTTTTTTTTCTGGTATGCCGCTCCGCGAGCAAGGAGCGAGAGAACAAAGTGGGCTGTGGTGATGTTAGAATTTGCACCTATTTGTATCTATTTAGTGATTAGTCTGCTAGTTTCTTTAATCTTAGTCGGTCTTCCTTTTTTATTTTCTTCTAATAGTTCGACCTATCCAGAAAAATTGTCGGCCTACGAATGTGGTTTCGATCCTTTCGGTGATGCCAGAAGTCGTTTCGATATACGATTTTATCTTGTTTCAATTTTATTTATTATCTTTGATCTGGAAGTAACCTTTTTCTTTCCTTGGGCAGTATCTCTCAACAAGATTGATCTGTTTGGATTTTGGTCCATGATGGCCTTTTTATTGATTTTGACGATTGGATTTCTCTATGAATGGAAAAGGGGTGCTTTGGATTGGGAGTAATCACTAGTGATAGGGCAAAAACCGGGGGGAAGGACAAAGGAAAGAGCGATGCCTACATTAAATCAATTGATTCGTCATGGTAGAGAAGAAAAACGGCGCACGGACCGTACTCGAGCTTTGGATCAATGTCCCCAGAAGCAAGGAGTATGCCTGCGTGTTTCGACGAGAACACCGAAAAAACCTAATTCAGCTCTACGTAAGATAGCCAAAGTACGGTTGAGCAATCGACATGATATATTTGCTTACATTCCGGGCGAAGGTCATAATTTGCAGGAACATTCTATGGTCTTAATAAGAGGAGGTAGAGTGAAAGATTTGCCAGGTGTGAAATTCCATTGTATTCGAGGAGTCAAGGATTTGCTGGGAATTCCGGATCGAAGAAGAGGCAGATCAAAATATGGTGCAGAAAAACCAAAATCGATATGAATGGAAGATGCCTCTTGAACTTGTTTTTTCGGTCAGTCGAGGGCAACGTTACGCCCTAAAATAGAACTATACGGAGCCCTTCCGATTGTTAGTCTTGCTACACTACACGAGTCTAGGGTGAAGTTGAAGCAGGAGATCGATCTCAAAACAAAGCCTGACCTAAACCCTTAGGACAAATTAGTTTGATGCACAGAACTTAACACTCAAGCTCCCTTATAAATTCTAGTTTTTAAAAAAATGAGTATGAAACCCCTATCCCTTACCTTGCCGGAACGGGAAAGGGCTCTCTTGCTTTGCTTGTTTGCTTTGTTCCTTATAGCACTGTGTCAAGTTCTCCTTTCATTGGTCTCGGGTGAAGTATCTGTTATAAGCGAATCTTTCCTTCCTTGGCGGATGGTGGCATACTCCCTTCTGGCCTATCCAAGTGCAACTTTTCATTCTAAAAAAAGAGAAAGGGCGATAGCTTTCACTTCTCTCATTCGGAGGGGCTCCTCAAAGGCTCCCCTTAGAGTGGAAATTTCCCCGCCTGCAGAGTGTAAGTATAGAGCTGGGTCCTCATTCCAGTGATTTTCATCTCCTTCTTGCGGGGACAAGAGAACACGAAGATTGAAAGCATCGGCTAGGCCTTTCTTTCTCTGATTAATTTCCAGTTCAAAGACTGAGCGGATCGGAGAAGGTTACCAAGTTGAGTAGAGGGATGTGTTGAAGGGAGCAAAAGTACTGAAATGAAGGATATGGCTAAGTTTATTTATAAGTATAAGTTTCTTTTTCTGAGCCCCCTTATTGTGTGTGCTAGGGTAACTAAGCTGATGGTCGTAACCGTGGGATCTTCTCCAAAGTGTATCAAAACACTAGGAAGCACGATACCACGTCCTGCTTTAGGTTGTGTCAAACCTAGAGCAGACACCAAGAAATCTGTACCACTGATACCACCCAATACATAACCTCGCAAGTATAAGCAAGCGAGGAATGAGTCCCTGCTAGTATTGGTTGGTCTTACTTTATCAGACATAGGATTGTGGCAAGCAAGAGAAACTCAAGTTAGTGTAAGGGTGCAGCGTGAAGGCCCCCTCGAATTGCACCAGAAGTTGTAGGGGGGGAGAACCATCTATACTCCATTGAGGAGAGGCTAAGGCTGTGGGATGCTCTTTTGAATCCCCACTTTCCGGATCCCCGATAACGATATCATCACCGAAGAAATTTAGCATTCACGACAGAGAATTTGATCTCCTTTGTCGTTGAAAATGATTCGAGCCTGGCTTTTTGTTATGCCAGTGTTGAAATCCATTTTTTTCCTTCTCTTCTGGTCTCTTTGAGGCTTAAAGGGGCTGGCTACAGGCGGTATTCGTCTTCGTCTTCTATTACCTTCAAAAGAACAAAGGCAACAGAGAATCCTAAAAAAGATTTACGCGCGGAGTACCTCTACTCTAGCAGGGATCCCTTCGCTCATAAGGAGGGTCCTAGAGGGAAAGAGATTCTGCATGCCCCTTATCCCGAACTGATCGATAGAATCCATTCTAATAGAGCCTAGCTTGTTAGAAACCTCATCTCAGTATTCCATTCAAGAACCAAGCCTTGTTTGTCACATCTAGCTACTCGGATACGAAAGAAAGAGCGGATCGGATGGTAGCATTGGGCTCCTATCTATCGGTTGCATCCTTAGGAACTACCAACTTAATAGGAAAGAAGAGAGCAAAGACAGAACAGAACTAATTAGATCTAGCCATGGTAGCTAGTCGAATGTAGGAGATAAGAACCCTTTAGGACCACTTCCTTACTCAACTAGAATAGATAGAGGTTGGAAGGGAGCGAGTGAAGTATACGTAACGAGCTAGTAAAGGGCTTCGGGAGATCAAAGAAAGAATGACTTCCTCACAAAGCATAAAGCAAAGTAAGGTATATAGCCAGGAAAAAGAGAGACGGATAGTTGAGGGGCCGTGCCCTCGCTGAAGCCAACCCACTTTCTCCTCTCTGAGAGTCAACCCTGACTTTGCTCAGCTAGAGGCTTCCCCAGTCAACATAGAGAAGGACAGTCAATAGAAGCAATCATCCGAGGAACCTTCCTTCACTGTTGGTGTCCCATATTCAAAGAAATTCATAGCTAAGCTGACCATCTATCTGCCCTAAAAGAGCTTGGAAAACGGGTGCCAGCAGTTCGGTTGAAACTCGGAATTAGGTAGTAAGTGAATACTTGGGCTTTTGGCCACCGATGAAAGGAAGATTCCCAGTCATGTAATTCAAAATCGATTGAGAAATCAAAAGCCCATACTTTGGTGTAGCACCGGTTCCGGCTACTCTTTTTAGATGTTATTTCCGATATCCTGGACTCCAGAAAGGAATTCACAAATGACTGAGCGACTATATCATGGGAATATTCCACTGCTGAACGGCGAGAACTAGGCTTGGCTTCTATAGGATCTTTACTATGATATGCTACTTTTCTTTTGGTACTCGTACTGTCGCCCTCGTATCTGCTGGATATGGATAACAATCTGCGGTCTCTACTGGTTATGCTTAAGGAACTGTAACTTAGTCAACTGGTTCTTCGTTCTTCAACTGGATAAAGGACTTGCTCTGGTAATGCAAATGGTACTAATGGATCTACTACTGGTTCTTTGACTGGATCAACGTATGGATATGCTTCTTGCTCTGCTTCAGCAACCCTAGCTTATGGTTCAGGTCCTACAAGTGGGTATGTGACTGGTGCGTGCTTTTTACGTATTAGCTACTTATGCTCCTATTGGTGTTGATACTAGGTATGGATCAGGGTATTGATCTAACACTGGATTTGCTGCTAGGTCTACTGCTTGCTTTATTTATGCCTCTATTGCTTCAACCGAGTAAACCGTTGCTCTTGCTCTTGTCTATGCTTCCTCTTTTTTTCATGCAATAAAAAAACCCAGGCGACCTTTGCCAAATAGAGACTGAAAAAAGCTTCTATTTATAGGCGTTGGAGGCCCTTAACCCTTTTATTAGTAAGATAGGTTGTCTTGGTTCCGTAACATGGATCATTTCAAACCTGGCTTTTCATGAATATTGAACCCCATCCACTAGATTTTAGTGCGCTGAATAATTTTCCCCGTACGGATTTGAGTACGAAAGGCCCACCCCTCAAAGCCTTCTTCCGAACTTGCCAACAAAAGCGGATCGGTCTCTATCAAAAAATCAAAGGCTAGAGAGAAGAGGGGCTTGGGGCTACATCAACTACTACGGTATAAGGTTTTGTGGCAAAAGACTCTATTATCAACACATCCTATTACGCGGCAATTACCACAGTTAGGAGATGTCCTCTTCTCTTAATAGCGAGAGCATCTTAATAAGTGAAGTGGTAGCAGACGGTCTTTCAGCAACAGAAACGGATTTGGTAGCATAAGTTATCCCTCTAGTGAAGCCTATTTGCAGCTTTCATCCTTCTTTTTCCTTACCAACCTTGGGGTAATTCAATGGGGGATTCAGTTCATCATACGGATTGCTTTTTAGAGCATATGGTATTCTACCAAACTAGTTGTTTTACGCAGATGCTTTGTCCTGCCAAGAGCGAGCGGCAGTATAAGGTATTGTCCCCGGCCTTCTGGCTCCTTTTTTGGAAGTTGATTTTCTCGCGAAATACGTTCTGCCGTCTTTCTCTTTTCCAAGGAATGGGTACTGTTGGGTTATGGGTGGTCGGGTATCGTGTGATACCAATCGGTCCAACGAGGCCGACAACATCTTCTTAAGTGAAAGCATCCGACTCGGCTTCTGTTCTGCGATTGCGATAGAAGACTCTTTTTTTCCACCCTCCGAGGAAGTGGCAGAGCCTATTGATAGATAGAATCTGCTCTCGGCGGATTACCCTTCTAGTGTTCACTATTATCCTGAAGTTCCTACCTAACTAAGCGGATGTATTTGCAGAGTCCTAAACTCCAGCGGGTCAACTCCCAGGGAACTCCTTATACATAACCTGGCGAAAATTCCCATTTTTTGCTCTATACGAACTGGGAGGCTCGTGGACGGACCTATTACCCTACGCGTACGCGGACTGAAGGACAAAAAGAAACTCCTCAACCTCTGAGTTCTTCAGTAGATAGGCGTGACGAGGAATCACCTAGAATATAGAATATAAATTGGCACCGGGTTTTTTATTGTTTATTGCTTTCACTGGAAGGCTTTCCTTCCCTGCTGAGGAGTTAGAACTAGGAGAGTCAGCCTACCCAGCCGCTATCAAGGATAGTTTTCTATAATGCTAGAATGTGAGGGAAAAAGGAAGACGCTGACATTCAGACTCGGTTGAAACCCCTTTCACCTTCTTTGCTCGGGGAAAGCCTCTCAGTCCTCCCATAGAAGAGTAGACGAGAATGGCACTTGTGCCCAGAAGTCATTCAAACTAAAAGACCGTTCGCCTCTACTATTACTATTGATCACTCGTGAACCCAAAAATGTCAAATTCAGGAAAAGCCGATTGGCGGCATCAGCCTCTTCAGTGACAGCTTATGATGAAGCGAAACTAAAAAAGCCTATTTATTGAGAGGAGAGGCCAGGGCCTCCAAAAAGACCTGCAAAATATTCATCTTCTAGTTTTCCACTCTGCTAGATCTATAGCGGGTCAAGCCCTTCAGCCCTTACCCTTAGGGAGTCTCTTTTTTTTCTCTGGGAAACCCGTAGGCTTTTTATTGGCTTTCCGGGAATGGGGTCCCTACAAATTGCAAAAACAGTGGTGGAGCGCCCACTTTCGGGGATCCGGGCAACCTGCCCAATATGATCTGCCTAAGCACTAAGAGAGACATCATGTGCGGGAGTGTCAACCATGAGGCAAGGTACCCTTAAGGTAAGATACCGAAAGATCCGCTTCGCTAGTGAAAGGCGGGTGGTCTTATTCTACAGGCTGGGGATTCCCCCTAATTTCTCCTCTAGGCTAGATACATACTCTTCTCCATATTTTTATAGGTAGGTCTGGGTAGGCCCCGACTATTTCAGTTTCACGTTAACATCCGCCACTGACTGCGGATGATTTGCCTTTATTAAGATAAGAGACGGATACTCTGGCAGCCCTCAACCTAAAAAATGGGAAGAGCACAACTCCCTTTGGACATCATCTGCTCCGGCGAAAGCAGTTTGATCATCTATGGCAGAACCCGACTCAACAACCAAAGTTATGGAAAAAGATCCAGCGAGGGCAGATCCTTTAGACGATTATAAGGGGGGTAGGTGATTCGGCTACATCAACTACTCAAGCATCTTAAGTGGTAACATATGGTCCAGCAACGGAGAAATCTTAACTCGAAGTTAACCCTGTTGAGGTTCTTTCCATCTCCATTTTCACCGATCCTTAGGTATGGTTGACTTGACTGATTAGGCTTACGGGCCTTAGCTTATATTGGACAAGTAAACTTCCCTTAATAAAGGACATAGGCTCACCGACCGAAACAACAAGGATGAACAAAGGAAGGAGCGCCGCTTGCACCCAATCAGTGGTCATAGGCCAGCCAAGGTCGGGTGAGGCCGGAGTATCGAATTACCTACCTGCTGATGAAGAAGCAGTGCACGCAGAAAGTGACCACGCTAGTACCAATATAGGCTAAAAAGCTTTAGGATGCAAGCACGTCCTATTTGTAAAGTAGTCCTGGCCCTGGGAGTTTCAATCATGGAAGGATACACATCCCAAACATGGGTAAATCATATCGGGGGAGTGGGTGATTGATACATGTGTACGTTTTACGAGAGCTCAGATGACTAGATAATCGCACGCACACCTTCGAACTAGGAAAGTTCCCTTTTGACCAGTCCCACTCTCTTTCTATCTATAACTCATTCCATTCCCTAGGTCAGGGATTAGCACGCCCTTACTTCCAGAGGTAAGGCTTCCGTGGTTCGGCGGGAGCCCCCCGCCTTGTCCCAATCGTTCCACGTTCCACCCACTCTCAAGAGCGACTGCTGGTGAACTTCTTAAGCAAGCCCTCAGGCGAGCCCTTCAATTCAATGAATTTCTTCATGAATCATCTAAAATCTTTCTATCTCCCGTCCACCCCCTGCCTTTTCAACGAGTGGATGGATCGGGCAGCCATGCCGGACTTCGGGATGGAGCACCAAGAAACGTAGGAGAGGCAGAGGGATCCGGGGGATGGACCAGTAGAAGCCTAAGGCTGCCGGATTTCCCACGCCCTTGCCCCCTTCGCCGAAGAGCAAATAATCATCTTCCAAGCTATAGCGGAGGCGGCAGGGATAGCAGGAGTCGAGGAAGCCGCAGCAGAAGGCGCCAATAGATAGCTACATGGGTCGCATGGAATGCGGAGGCCCCTCCGGAGCGGGAACACGAACGGGGGAGAAAGCATCTTAGCCCAAACGAAACATAGCCCATCATCCTCACCACCATCGCTAGAAAGATAGGTGGCGGGGAATCAATATACAGAACCTGTTCGCCGGTTGTACGAGTGGCCACCGGAACCACAGCAGGGGAGGCTGTTATTGTTATCAAGCGGGATTCCATATCAAGTCGCAAAAGAACAAGTGATCCCGAAGGTTTTTTATACTATAAAAGTATATGGATTGGAGTCTGCTCCTCAGCAATTGATCCAAAAAGTCCCACAGCTCCTTCTTAGGCGAGCGAGGTGACCTCCGTTGGAAGAAAGAAGCTAATAGAGTCATAGAAGATCCCGAAAGAGGCGAATTGCCAGAAAGTTTATCAAATCCGATCCTTGCATCATCTGATCTCGATCGGGTTAACTCCTAAATTCAGGCAGTGAGCATCGAATAAGCCAATTGACACTATCGCCTGTTTACAGCAAATCAAGATTAGATGGACAAAGAGAGCTTCAGTCAACACAGTCCTAGAAGCTCCATTCATGCCCACTTCTATTCCTAAGAGCCCATCATTCTACTCAAAAGAGGACGGAGGCTACTTTCGGGACATTGGTTGCAGCGATTTGTAGACCAATAGCAAAAGCAGCAACGATTCGATGCTCTCAAGCAGATCTTCCCCCAAGAGTCAGAGCGCATTCGAGGTCTAATGAAATTCCCGGATCGAGTTCTGACCCTTATCGAGCAGGAAATAGAAATAGAATCGGACAAAGAGCTGTTAGCAGGGCTTGTTCACGAATGCCCTGTTATGTTAGAAGGAATCATTGGACAAAAGCGAAGTTGAGCCGCCAATGGGAGCAGAAAGGAGGTTATAGAACTGGATTGTTTAGCAAATACCATAGCACATAGTACTCGGAACCCAGAGACCAAGACTCAATTCATAAAAGCTCAAACTTACCCATCCGAACAAAGACGCACATATCCCTTTTGGGGTCTGACTAGTGAGCCAGGCAGGAACAAAGCGACGAAAGTCTCCGCAATTGTACTAACGATAGTTCAACATCTCCAAACGGGCAAACTTATGGATTGTGAGCTTTCTCACCATTTCGACATCTCTTTACCATTTCATCGTCGCAATCAGAGGAGACCCGGTCCAACGCATAAGACTACTACATGGACCATATTTCAATGGTACAAGACCTTTTCCCTGGACAGACTTGACAGAAAGCTAGCATTAGGTCTAAAGACGAGTTTACCGGAACCTGAGTCCTCCTCTTGGAATATCTCTGACATCGTTATTATTGATTTGAAAAGTGGCAAAGAATATTATAGGCCAGGCAGAAGCCCTACGTCTCTCACTTTGATGAGTGGAACCTCTTGCCCCCTCGAATCAGCAGTGTTCTTAGCGTACGGGATGATTATGACTGGAGGAAGCCCATTCTCTTGTGAATGAAGCTGGTGCTCATTGTTCTCATAGTAAGAATAGTCAACCAGGGAAAGTCCCATTAGGAAGTGCAAGGGGCACTGCAGATGACTTCCTTAGTCTAGTTCCGTGCTGTTCTCATTAAAAAGAAGAATCGCAGGAAGAGCGGTAAAGCTCCGTAAAACCTTTTTTTTAAGGGTAGCGCTGGCGTGAGGTCATTTCATTAGGTGAGGTTTCTCTTTCGTGTCTTCAATGTGGGAAGATGAAGGGTGACTTCTTCTGCTGTTGAGGTATATGTTGTTTTGGACGGGATAGGTAATGGTTTTAGAGTTATAGGGGCTACGTAGTACAGCTTGGCTTAGGGCGCAGCCAAGTCCAGTCATCTAGATATATACGCTATATCACAACTTCTTCTATCTAAGTAACTTCTTCTATCTAAGTATTATTCAACCTCTCTTTCCTCGGAACTTCAATTTCATCCCTCTAGCTAGGATGGTGGTCTACGATCATGAGAAGGACATAACAGAATAAAGTAATTTCCTTATCCAGCTACAACTCTCCTCCTTCCACGCACGGACAAGGATGGGTTGTTAAAACCTATTCATCTTTTTTTTTGGTTCGATCCGGTTGGTTGGGAAATCTTTATGCTGGGCCCTAGGATCAACAGTGAGCCGCTACTCCCGAAGTTTCGTCCTGGTGTGTTATCTTTTTAGGCGACAGCATCAATCACTCCGGAAATAAACACCAGTTAGTAGAGCTGTTATAAATATACGTATTTTCCAACCAAACGAACTGTCCAACGAACGGATGATCGGTGAGGAGTCGAACCTCATAAGCACGTCTTGAACACGCCGATCATGGACCTGGCACTCGACTGACAAACAAAGGAAGGAGAGTGGATGAAAGAAACGCGGCTGGAAGGAGAGGCCCCGTCCTCGAAATTCGAATTTGTTACCGACAATGAGACCATTTCCTCCCGCCAAAGATGCTTCCTTAGTTCTACGAACGTGCTAAGCTAAGGGCTTACGCATAATCTACGATAAGACATTCATGACATGATCAGCGGATTTCCGCTGAAGCTTAAGATTTTAAATTCAAAGAAGCAGGTCTTGTCAGTCTTTTGTACTGTACGGAGGCATTTAAGACTTCTTCATTAGTTGCAGTGATAACAACCAAAGCCATGTCATGTCCATGGGCACTCTCACTTGCCCGAACGCTTTCCTTACAGGCTTGAATTGATCGATTGCACTAGTATAGTACTTTATATGATATGCCAAAACTGACAGTTTAAAAACAGGCTCGCTCGTCGCGCTTGCTTCCGCTCCCGACATGAATGAACCGAATGACTTGCTTTTTCTGAATTCTTGGGTGGGATTATCTTATTGACGGTTACATGTTCACTTCTAAGCTGACGTCTTGCTCTGTGCTTTTCTGCTAACCCGTAAACTTCTTCCCCGATCGGATAATCACCCGTTAGTTGCTTTGAAGAGTCTGAGTGAGAAAGCTACTATGGCCACGTCTTTGCTTTGTTCTTGAGAGCATTCCCCACTCAAACCCTTTCTCCCATGCCCGACAACTCATTTGTCGCACACCGTCCGTGTAAATGGATCTTTCACATACTCCCTCTTATGTTTCCCTATTGGTCTCACTACCCCGGTAACTAGATTTACTCTCCTTATCAAGAGATTCCATCTAGTGAATCTAGTCCGAGGTGGAAGTCGTATTAACCCGCAGGATCTCTAAAGATGAGTACGCCCAGATCTGATTCACTTGCAGGTATTCGAGAACAAGCCCCTCTAGAGATGAATGTGCAGCTGACTCAATCACTGTGGATTCTGCGGCATCAATCCCAGTTGCCTTTCTTCGGCCGTATTCTAAGAAGAAATCCCATTCTTGCTAAGAGCGGTAATTCCTTTAGGCCACTCACTGGAACCCCAAGAATTTGTCCTAAATCGTATTTGCTTTCCTATTCATTATTCATTGCCTTTCCTTCCCCCGGTTGGTTTCGCTCTCTTGGAACGTTCATTCCTTGTAAGAACAATCCTACATCTAAACCTTGTTCTTGCTACTTAGGGACTATAACTCCTAGAAGTCGAACTCGCTCGCAGGTAGGGAGAATTGGTTCACATTCATTCCCAGCTAACCAACAGAGTGACTAGTGGTGGGCAAGAGGGTTTACAGGGTGAGGTAGTTTATTTATTAAATAATCATTCCCATGGTCATAGTTCAATTCGTTAGCTTTCTAAACTCCTGGGATATCTACTAGTTATCGCCTTGAGTCTGCCCTTCCTAGTTAGGCCATTTCCTATTGCCCGTACTAAAGCACCAACAGCGGGAGACTCATTCAAAGAACACCAAGGCAATGGCAATCTCGATTAAAAAAAGAGAAGGCTTTGTTGTTTCCTTCCCCCTAAAGCTAAATCGACTGCGGATCTTAGCAGCATCGCTTATTTCTCCAACGTCTTCTTCTTTTTCAATAGCAATAGCATCGGAGTCGTTCACAAGAACTGACTATTCTCTTTCGAAACCTAGAAAGCGAGAAAGAGAAGTGCTTTAATTAAGCAGAAGTGATCAACGAAGACCTAAAAGCAGTTATGTTATATAAAGCACTGCTGCCATTTCCTTTGCTACCGGCTTCTTTCAGTCCTAAAGTGAAAGTCAATCAAGAGGGTAAAGTAAACTCGATCTATCTTTCCGGCTTAGCCGAACTTCTCACCTGGTATGTTTTGTATGCCCTACCAGGGGAATCCTGAAGTTACTTCAGGATATTCTGATTCAAGCTCTGAACAAAAGCTTATTCTTTTCTCTATTGTACCCTCATCGGCATCTCCTTACGCTGATTCAATAGCAGCTGGATTGTGAACAAGAGCTGAAACACGTGAAAGCTCAAAGCTACTGGTTCTGTCATACTCTATTCTAGTTCTTTCTACTCTCGAGTTACCTTTCGAGCAGACTCAGAAAAAGAAGAAGCCCACGAAGCGGTAGCAGCTACTTCTTTTCTTCTGCTTCTTCGGTTGTTGCTGCCTAATTAGCTACGATCAATGAAAATATCGTAAGATAAGAAAGCTGTGCCACGAACAGCGCTTTGCCCTTTCTATATTCTATATAAGCTGCACTACGCCGAATGATAAAGATTTCCTGCTCCCATCTATTTGTTGTGGGGCATCCCATGCTTTCTCGTGGTCAACAACCAACCACAACTCACTAGAATTCTTCACTACTCATACAGGCTTAACTCCGTTAAGCTGTCTGGAGGGAATCCTTTTTTC
>OJLB01000136.1_pt1:32500-47169 | contig 47169 bp, 26 predicted proteins | sample 1596861 | NCBI WGS metagenome assembly OJLB01 (sample SAMEA3904681, study PRJEB24821) | metagenome | biome: Builtin; feature: hospital; material: surface | place: USA | collected 2013-06-06
TTTATCTGAAACAGAATTTCCGAAAAACTGGTTAATAGAAGGTATTCAGATAAAGATCCTATTCCCCTTTCACCTGAAACCCTGGCACGGATCTACGATACAATCCTCTCATAAAGATCCAAAAAGTGAACAAGAAACTGATGTTTGTTTTTTAACAATTTTTGGGCTGGAAACTGACATGCCGTTCGGTTCTCCCCAAAAACGACGTTCCTTTTTTGAACCCATTTTTAAAGAACTAAAAAAAAAAATTCGAAAATTGAAAACTAAGTCTTTTATAGTTTTAAGGGATTTTAAAGAAGGCAAAATAAAAGAACTTTCAAAAATAAACTTGAGAGAAATCGAGAAATTGAGGGAAACTCAAAAAAATTCGATAATCAGTAAGCAGATGATTCACGAACCGTCTATTGAAATTTCATCTATGGATTGGACGAAATTATCCCGGACTGAAAAAAAAATGAAAGATCTGACTAATAGAACAAGCAGAATCAGAAATCAAATATATAAAATTACAAAAGAAAAGAAAAAAGGATCGCTAACTCAAGAAACAAATATTAGTTCGAACAAACCAACGTATTCTGTTAAAATATTAGACCCATCAAAAAGGATTTGGCGGATATTAAAAAAAAGAAACGCTCGATTAATCCGTAAATCCTATTTGTTTCTAAAATTTGGCATTGAAAAGATATACAGAAATATTTTTATATCTACCCTTACTATTCCAAGAATCAATACAAAACCTTTTCGTGAATCAACAAGAAAACAAATGAAAATTATTGAGAAAAACATCCACAATAATGAAGCAAATCCCGAAAGAATTAATAAAACAAATAAAAATAGAATTATTTCGACTATCCAAAAATTGATTTCTAAGACTAGTAATAAGAATTCAAAGATTTCTTGTAATTTATTGTCTTTTTCACAATCACAAGCATATGTATTTTACAAATTATTACAAGTCCCAATTTTGAACTTTTATAATTTAAGACCCGTTCTTCAATATCACGGAACATCTCTATTTCTTAAGAATGAAATAAAAGATTTTTTTGAAAAACACGGAATCTTTAATTACCAATTAAGACATAAACCCCTTTGGAATTTTGGAAGGAATACACGAAAACACTGTTTAAGCGGGCATTATCAATATGATTTATCTCGGATTAAATGGGCTAGATTAGTACCACAAGAATGGCGAAATAGAGCCAATCAACACTGTATGGCTCAAAATAAAGATTTAATTAAAAGAGATTCGTATGAAAAAAATGGATTAACTCATTACGAAAAACAACATTTTTTTGAAGCAGACCTATTACGTAATCAAAAATCGAATTTTAAAAAACACTATAGATATGATCTTTTATCATATAAATCGCTTAATTATGAAGATAAGAAAGACTCGTATATTGATAGATCACTAGTCCAAGTAAATAATAAAGAAGAGTATTATTCTAATTACAATAGAAAGAAAGTAAAATTGTTGGCTATGCTGGGAAGTATCTCTATCAATAATTATATAGGGGAAGATGATATTATGGATATGGAAAAATTCTTGTATAGAAAATATTTTGATTGGAGAATTCTTAATTTTTGTCTTAGAAATAAGGCCAATATGGAAGCCTGGGTTGATATGGATACTGGTACCAGCAGTAATCAAAATACTAGGATTGGGTCCAATAATTATCAAAAAATTAATGCAATTAATAACAGAGTCCCCTTTTATCTTACAATTCATCAAGATGAAGAAATTAACCCATCCACTCAAAAGGGGTTCTTTTGTGATTGGATGGGAATGAATGAAGAAATACTAAGTTGTCCTATATCAAACCCAGAATCTTGGTTCTTCCCAGAATTTGTACTACTTTTTAATGCATATAGAACGAAACCCTGGATTATACCAATCAAATTACTTCTTTTCAATTTTAATGGAAATAGTAAGAAAAATAGAACCGGAAAGAAAGAGGCGGATCTTTTTATATCACCTACTCAAAAAGAATATTTTGAATTATCGAATCAAAGTAAAGAAGAAAACGAACTCGCAGACCAAGGAACTCCGAGATCGGATGCACAAAAGCAAGTAATTCTTGGATCAGTTCTCTCAAACCAAGAAAAAGATGGTGAAGAAAATTATACGGGATCGGACATGAAAACCCGTATAAAGAAAAAGCAATCCAAAAGAGAAACCGAAGTACAGCTCGATTTCTTCCTAAAAAGATATTTGTGTTTGCAGTTGCGATGGAGGGGGGCTGTTTCTTTCAGAGAAAAAATACTCAATGATATGCAAGTATATTGTCACCTGGTTCGACTAATAAATCCTAGCGACGTTGCTATAGCCTCTATTCAAAGGGGAGAAATGAGTCTGCCTATTTTGATCACTAAGAAGAAGTTCGCTCTTAAAGAATTGACGAAAGGGGGAATGCTTATTATCGAACCCCGTCGTTTGTCTGTAAAAAATGATGGACAATTTTTTCTATATCAAATCGTAGGTATTGCATTGGTTCATAAGAATAAGCGCAAAATTACTAAAAGATACCAAGAAAAGGGCTATGTTGATAAAAAAGATTTTGATGAATTCATTGCAAAACATCAAAAAATGACTGGAAATAGAAACAAAAATCATTATGATTTGCTTGTTCCTGAAACTATTTTACTCCCTAAACGTCGTAGAGAATTAAGAACCCTAATTTGTTTCAATTCGAAGAATCAAAATGGTATGCAGAAAAATCCAGTATTTTTTAATAACGGAAAGGGCGGCGGCCGCGTTTTGGATAAAAACAAAAATCTTGCTCGAGAGAAAAATCAACTAATTCAATTAAAGTTCTTTATTTGGGCCAATTCTCGATTAGAAGATTTAATTTGTATGAATCGGTATTGGTTTAATACCAATAATGGGAGTCGTTTCAGTATGGTAAGGGTCCATATGTATCCACGATTGAAAATTCGTTAATAGTGTGCTTTTCCTATCTATCATGTCCCATTTTGGGATATGAAAACAAAGAAATGTATACATGTCTTGTCTTCCATTCCAGTCTGATACAAGATACCAAATTAATGGCGAACATTTTAATTAGATCCATAAATGAATCAAGAAACTCTTTTTTTTAGGTCCAAATTTTTCTCTTTTGCCGAAATATCCATCCTTTTAGATGCCTAATCAAATTGAAAATTGGATTGATTATTGATATTGATTTTCTAGCAAGTTCATAACGAACTTAAGATTATTGTGTATATCAAATTGAAGTAACTAGTATTATTATTACTGATCAGTAAAATTCATCTTAAAAAAGGAAGGGGGAGGGGTTTCGTTTTATGGTAAAAAATGCATTCATCTCAGTTAGGGTTCAAGAAAAAAAAGAAAAAAACAGCGGATCGGTTGAATTTCAAGTATTTCGTTTCACCAACACGATCCGGAGACTTACTTCACATTTAGAATTGCACAGAAAAGACTATTCATCTCAAAGGGGTCTACGTAAAATTTTGGAAAAACGCCAACGTCTACTAGCTTATTTGTCAAAGAAAAATAGAGTACGTTATAAAGAATTAATTAGTAAGTTGAATATCCGGGAGTCAAAAAATCGTTAATTTGAAATTTGAAAAACAATTTCGAATTATTTGATTTTGACTGTTGATGAACTTCTTGTTGTTTTCAACAATTCATGTAAGAATGAATCGAGGAAAAACCTATGAGTATACTAGCTACAGAAAAAGAAAAAGAATTTATGATAGTCAATATGGGACCTCACCACCCGTCAATGCATGGGGTTCTTCGTCTCATCGTTACTCTAGACGGTGAAGATGTTATTGACTGTGAACCAATATTGGGTTATTTACACAGAGGGATGGAAAAAATTGCGGAAAACCGAACAATTATACAATATCTGCCTTATGTAACCCGTTGGGATTATTTAGCTACTATGTTCACAGAAGCAATAACTGTAAATGGACCAGAACAGTTGGGAAATATTCGCGTACCTAAAAGGGCCAGCTATATCAGAGTAATTATGTTGGAGTTGAGTCGTATAGCTTCCCATCTGTTATGGCTTGGCCCTTTTATGGCAGATATTGGTGCACAGACTCCTTTCTTCTATATTTTCAGAGAAAGAGAATTAGTATATGATCTGTTCGAAGCTGCCACCGGTATGAGAATGATGCATAATTATTTTCGTATCGGAGGAGTAGCAGCTGATTTACCCTATGGTTGGATAGATAAATGTTTGGATTTCTGCGATTATTTTTTAACAGGGGTTGCTGAATATCAAAAACTTATTACGCGAAACCCCATTTTTTTAGAACGAGTTGAAGGAGTAGGCATTATTGGTGGAGAAGAAGCAATAAATTGGGGTTTATCAGGACCAATGCTACGAGCGTCTGGAATAGAATGGGATCTTCGTAAAGTTGATCATTATGAGTGTTATGACGAATTTGATTGGGAAGTCCAGTGGCAAAAAGAAGGGGATTCCTTAGCTCGTTATTTAGTCCGAATCGGTGAAATGACGGAATCTGTCAAAATTATTCAACAGGCTTTAGAAGGAATTCCGGGAGGCCCCTATGAAAATTTAGAAATCCGCTGCTTTGATAGAGAAAGCGATCCAGAACGGAATGATTTTGAAAATAGATTCATTAGTAAAAAGCCTTCTCCTACCTTTGAATTGACAAAACAAGAACTTTATGCGAGAGTAGAAGCCCCAAAAGGAGAATTGGGAATTTTTCTGATAGGGGATCAAAGTGGGTTTCCTTGGAGATGGAAAATTCGCCCACCGGGTTTTATCAATTTGCAAATTCTTCCTCAGTTAGTTAAAAGAATGAAATTGGCTGATATTATGACGATATTAGGTAGTATAGATATCATTATGGGGGAAGTTGATCGTTGAAATGATAATTGCTACACCCGAAGTACAAGATATCAATTCTTTTTCCCGATTGGAATCCCTACAAGAGGTCTATGGGATCCTATGGGTGCTTGCCCCTATTTCGATTTATGTATTGGCAATCACAATCGGTGTCCTAGTAATTGTGTGGTTAGAAAGAGAAATATCTGCAGGAATACAACAGCGTATTGGGCCTGAATACGCCAGCCCTTTGGGAATTCTTCAAGCTTTAGCCGATGGGACAAAACTCCTTTTCAAAGAAAACCTTCTTCCATCTAGAGGAAATAGTAGTTTATTCAGTATTGGTCCATCTATAGCAGTCATAGCAATTCTACTAAGTTATTCAGTAATTCCTTTTAGTTATAACCTTGTTTTAGCTGACCTCAATATCGGTATTTTTTTATGGATTGCCATTTCAAGTATTGCCCCTATTGGACTTCTTATGTCAGGATATGGATCAAATAATAAATATTCCTTTTTAGGTGGTCTGCGAGCTGCTGCTCAATCGATTAGTTATGAAATACCATTAACTTTATGTGTTTTATCAATATCTCTACGTGTGATTCGCTAAAACCTAAGCTTTTCGTTCTAGAAAAAAAAGAACTTGAATAGAAATCCTCATTTTTTTATTCATTTATTGACTCTTTAGGTTAATAAAAGAAATTAGATAGTTATATATGAGTGAAAGAAAACACCTTCGAAATTCGCAGTAAACGTGGATTAAGTCTCATTTCCTATGTACAAGCGTTAAGGATAAGTAAACAAAAGTAAAAGTGGAGGAAGCCCTTACCCCAAGACAGGTCGATTGATCATCCTAGCTTGAAGCGGGCTTAAAAGACCAACCCTATAGAATTTTCATTTTTCATTAGCTATTGTATGTATTACAATATATATTAGATATATTAGGGGGGTTGAATAGGGGGTTGAAAACGCAAAGCGGGGGGATAGGAAGGAACACCAAAATACACACAACGGGTTAGTAATGTAGATTATGTCAATTATCTAAAAGGATACTTCTGCATAACATAAAAGAATACTAATTGGGGCTTTAAGTTGGTAGAAACGATCAGGCAGTACTCCCCACAATTCCGATCCAGAGCATGCTCCTATCCGCCAGTTAAAGAAATAACTATCAGGAACGAAATAATCCTTTACCCCCTTTTAAGCCCCATTTTATCTCAGAAAGAAGAAGAGGAACAAAAAAATAGAAAAAATACAATTACAATCTAAAAGAATCCTTTCTTTCATATATTGATAGAAATCAAATTCGTGTCATGATTCATGAACTAGTGTAATGGCGAATTCTTTTTCGTAATCGAAAATAAAAGGATGGGTTGAAATATCGAGTGATATTTCTACAAGAGTATTTTATTGAAGGGTTGATTAAGTTATTACTCAACACAGAAAATTTGAAATTCGTAAAGGATGAGATTAATTCAGAAATACTGTTTTTTTATCCTTAGAGCAGACAGAATTCCAGTGGTATAATTGGGGATCCTCCGCTAGATTTTGACTTTATCCATCCTATAACCATATAAAAATCAAAATAACTAATACCGGTCCGGTCCTTACATTTATTTGTGGCCCTGAGGAGCCGTATGAGGTGAAAATCTCATGTACGGTTTTGTAATAGCGATGGAAACCGTAATGTTACCACCGACTATGATTATCTAACAGTTTAAGTACAGTTGATATAGTTGGGGCGCAATCAAAATATGGTTTTTGGGGGTGGAATTTGTGGCGTCAACCTATAGGGTTTATCGTTTTTCTAATTTCTTCCCTAGCGGAATGCGAGAGATTACCTTTTGATTTACCAGAAGCGGAAGAAGAATTAGTAGCCGGTTATCAAACCGAATATTCAGGAATAAAATTTGGTTTATTTTACGTTGCTTCCTATCTAAATCTACTAGTTTCCTCATTATTTGTAACAGTTCTTTACTTGGGAGGTTCGAATCTTTCCATTCCATACATATTTGTTCCTGGGCTGGTTGAAATAAATAAAGCGGATGGAATCTTTGGAACGACAATTGGTATCTTTATTACATTAGCTAAAACTTATTTGTTCTTGTTCATTCCTATTGCAACAAGGTGGACTTTACCGAGACTAAGAATGGACCAACTATTAAATCTTGGCTGGAAATTTCTTTTACCTATTTCTCTCGGTAATCTATTATTAACAACTTCTTCCCAACTCCTTTCGCTATAAAGATAAAGAAAAAAAGGAATACAATATTCGCTACTTGTCTCAAACAAGAGAAAGAAATAAACTCAAAACATTCATAGATATTCACAATATGTTCCCTATGGTAACCGGTTTCATGAATTATGGTCAACAAACAATACGAGCTGCAAGGTACATTGGTCAAAGTTTCATGATTACTTTATCCCAAGCAAATCGTTTACCTGTAACTATTCAATATCCTTATGAAAAATTAATCCCATCAGAGCGTTTTCGTGGTCGAATCCATTTTGAATTTGATAAATGTATTGCTTGTGAAGTATGCGTTCGGGTATGTCCTATAGATCTGCCTGTTGTTGATTGGAAATTTGAAACAGATATTCGAAAGAAACGATTGCTTAATTACAGTATTGATTTTGGAATTTGTATTTTTTGTGGTAACTGCGTTGAGTATTGTCCAACAAATTGTTTATCAATGACTGAAGAATATGAACTTGCGACTTACGACCGTCACGAATTGAATTATAATCAAATTGCTTTAGGTCGTTTACCAATGTCAGTAATTGACGATTTTACAATTCGAACAGTCTTGAATTCGCCTCAACGAAAAAACGTCTAAACCTTTTTAATTTCGAATTACTAAGGTTCAGTTTTGGTATAGTTGGTATAAAGGGATAAGGTTGTTTTTTTGCTTGGTCAATAACTCAAAATCCCAACTTTTGATTGGTTGATGAGAAGTACAACTACATTTGTATTGAAATGAAATGATATATAGACAGAAGCTTTTTCGAACTATATAGCTTCAATTTCAAATTGGCATTTAGAATAACGAAAAGAACGAAATTGATCCCAGAACTGTATCCGCATCAATTCCCACTTAGTAGATTCTAATTTCATTGAATTGGAATTGAGAATGTCTCATAAATAATTTTTCCTGGTCGGCTCAATAAGGTCATGAAAAAGATTTCGATTTATTTATCTCCTATTTTAATATAATGGATTTGCCTGGACCAATACACGATTTTATTTTAGTTTTTCTGGGATCGGGTCTTATATTAGGAGGTCTGGGAGTGGTATTATTTACCAACCCAATTTATTCTGCCTTTTCCTTGGGATTGGTTCTTGTTTGTATATCATTATTCTATATTCTATCAAATTCCCATTTTGTAGCTGCCGCGCAACTCCTTATTTACGTGGGAGCTGTAAATGTTTTAATCATATTTGCTGTAATGTTCATGAACGGCTCAGACTATTCCAAAGATTTTCAGTTGAATCTTTGGACTATTGGCGATGGTCTTACTTCTCTGGTTTGTACAAGTATTTTTTTTTCGCTAATCACTACTATTCTCGATACATCGTGGTACGGGATTATTTGGACTACACGAGCCAACCAGATTATTGAACAAGATTTGATAAGTAATAGTCAACAAATTGGAATTCATTTATCAACAGACTTTTTTCTTCCATTTGAACTCGTTTCAATAATTCTTTTAGTTGCTTTAATAGGTGCAATTGCCGTGGCGCGTCAATAACAAATCTTTATAACTAGGAACAGCAATCCCAATTCGACTTTTTATGTGTTATCACATTCATTATGTGTTATCACATTCATTTCCCTTAAATTCTTGTAAAGTCTAGTTGAATACTATTCACAGATCAATAGAAAATCAAAATAGAATTTTTTTTATTCGATCTATTACCAAATGGATTCTTTTGTTCCGTACCTGGTATATTCTAAGCAACCAAATCACTTGCATTATTATTATTGTTCAGATTGAAATGAATCGAAATTGGTACGGAGTTGGTTAATGATGCTCGAGCATGTACTTGTTTTGAGTGCCTATTTATTTTCGATTGGCATCTATGGCTTGATTACGAGCCGAAATATGGTTCGGGCCTTGATGTGCCTTGAACTTATACTAAATGCAGTTAATATCAATTTTGTAACATTCTCTGATTTTTTTGATAGTCGACAATTAAAAGGAGATATTTTTTCAATTTTTGTTATAGCTATTGCAGCCGCTGAAGCAGCTATCGGATCAGCTATTGTTTCGTCAATTTATCGTAACAGAAAATCGACGCGTATCAATCAATCGACTTTGTTGAATAAGTAGTATTTATAAATCATAATATTCCTAAATTGAATTTAGGATATAGAATATGCCCTAATTTCGATCCTGTTTGTGAAACTGTAAGAAATCAAAGTATCTTTGTTCCCTTGATCCAGAAGTGGATTAATTAGCAAAATTATGGTAAATCATTGATTCATCTGGTGTTTAAATATGACATTTCAAAATTGACTAGATCGAAAATGAAAAAGTTCAAAACAAAAATAGATAGATCCAATGTCACATTCAGTAAAGATTTATGATACATGTATAGGGTGTACTCAATGTGTACGAGCTTGCCCCACGGATGTATTAGAAATGATACCTTGGGACGGATGTAAAGCAAAGCAAATTGCTTCTGCTCCAAGAACAGAGGACTGTGTTGGTTGTAAGCGATGTGAATCCGCCTGTCCAACGGATTTCTTGAGTGTTCGAGTTTATTTATGGCATGAAACAACCCGAAGCATGGGTCTAGCTTATTGATATTGATACGTTCCCGAAAAACCCACTTGAATCCGTTTTGAATACAGTTTTTTTTTTACCGATTACCGACAAAAACCCGTACTCGAAAAAGAAAAAAAAAAATACGAATATATTCTATTTTCGAGTTTCGAGCACGGGTTTTTCTGGGCCAAGTGTATCTTGTCTTTACCACGAATTATTTTCCTTGGTTAACACTAATTGTAGTTTTTCCGATAGCCGCGGGTTCTTTAATTTTTTTTCTCCCTCATAGAGGAAATAAGGTGACTAGAGGATATACAATATATATATGTGTCTTAGAACTCCTTCTAACGACCTATGCATTCTGTTATAATTTCCAATTGGACGATCCATTAATCCAGCTGGCAGAGGATTATAAATGGATCACTTTTTTTGAGTTTGACTGGCGATTGGGAATAGATGGACTTTCCATAGGACCCATTTTACTGACGGGATTTATCACCACTTTAGCTACTTTAGCGGCTCGGCCAGTTACTCTGAATTCCCGACTATTCCACTTCCTGATGTTAGCGATGTACAGCGGTCAAATAGGATCATTTTCTTCTCGGGACCTTTTACTTTTTTTCATCATGTGGGAATTAGAATTAATTCCCGTTTATCTACTTCTGTCCGTGTGGGGTGGAAAGAAACGCCTTTATTCAGCCACAAAATTTATTTTGTACACGGCAGGAGGCTCCGTTTTTCTTTTAATAGGAGTTTTGGGTATCGGTTTATATGGTTCCAATGAACCAACATTAAATTTGGAAACATTAGTTAATCGGTCGTATCCTGTGGCACTGGAAATAATATTCTATATTGGATTTTTTATTGCTTTTGCTGTCAAATTGCCAATTATACCCTTTCATACGTGGTTACCAGACACCCACGGAGAGGCACATTACAGTACTTGTATGCTTCTAGCCGGAATCTTATTAAAAATGGGAGCATATGGGTTGATTCGAATCAATATGGAACTATTACCGCACGCTCATTCTATATTTTCCCCCTGGTTCATGATAGTAGGTACCGTGCAAATAATTTATGCAGCTTCAACATCTCCCGGCCAACGGAATTTAAAAAAAAGAATAGCCTATTCCTCTGTATCTCATATGGGTTTCATAATTCTAGGAATAGGCTCGATAACCGATACAGGTCTCAATGGAGCCGTTTTACAAATAATTTCTCATGGGTTGATTAGTGCTGCACTTTTTTTCTTGGCAGGAACGAGTTATGATAGAATACGTTTTGCTTATCTAGACGAAATGGGCGGACTAGCTATACCAATTCCAAAGATCTTCACGCTATTCAGTATCTTATCGATGGCCTCCCTTGCATTACCCGGCATGAGTGGTTTTGTTGCAGAATTGATAGTATTTTTTGGAATAATTACCAGCCAAAAATTTTTTTTAATGCCAAAAATAGTAATCACTTTTGTAATGGCAATTGGAATGATATTAACTCCTATTTATTCATTATCTATGTTACGGCAAATGTTCTATGGGTACAAGCTATTTAATGCCCCAAACTCTTATTTTTTTGATTCTGGACCACGGGAGTTATTTGTTTTGATCTCGATTCTTCTACCCGTAATAGGTATTGGTATTTATCCCGATTTCGTTCTCTCACTATCAGCGGACAAGGCCGAAGCTATTATATCGAATTTTTTTTTGTAGATAGTTTTCATGACTAAAAAAAATCAAAAAGAAATCCCATGATTTTAAAAAGAGTTCGTTATCCAATGAACAAAGAAATCCTTTTTCTTCTCTTACTCTTAAGTTAAATAAAAAGAAGAAGTCAAATAATTTAAATTAAAAAATTTAATTTAAATTAAATTGTGACCAACTGCCAAAGGCATTTGTAAGAACCTTTTGAATCGCCGCACTGCTTGATTCAAAAGGTTCTCGGCATCTTACACTAACACCAAGTTTCGTTTCGATCTCCGCGCTGTCCTATGTTTGTATTCATCAAACCCTTTCTTCAATTCAAATAGGTGTTAATTAAATGAACCATAACTATGTAACCCTATTCCTAATAGATTGACTCCGAAATAGCATATCCAAATTATAAGAAAGCCCATAGAAGCCACAATTGCGGAATTTACACCTTCCCATTTTGTATTTGTTCGAGTATGTAAATAAATCCCGAATATCGTCCAAGTAATAAATGCCCAAGTTTCTTTTGGATCCCAATTCCAATAAGACCCCCACGCCTCATTAGCCCATACTGCTCCCGAAAGAATACCTGTGGTTAAAAAGATAAATCCTAAACTAATAATACGATAACTCCAACGATCCAATTGTTGAATCACTTGATACCTGTAATAATTTCTAGCGGAAAGACTATTTAGAAAAACATTCTTTTTTTCGTTCATGTATTGGATTTCACTGAAACAAAATGACCCATTTACATGTACAAAATTTTTTCTTTTCAAAAAAAGCCTTATCACTTTTCGAAATGTAATGACTAGAAGAGCCGTGGATAATAATGATCCACATAAAAGAGCTGCATAGCCCAATACCATCATACTTACGTGCATCATTAACCACTGGACTTGGAGAGCGGGTACTAATATTCTGGATTGATGCATTTTGGTTAAAAAACCCGAAGTCGCAAAGCCTTGGGTAAAAAAAGCACTTGGTGCCGTTATAGCGCTTAAATGATTTTGATTATTTTTAAAATCAAAAATCTTATGAATAATAGATAAACTCCATGAAAGAAAGATTAATGATTCATATAAATCACTTAATGGGAAATGTCTCGAGTAAACCCAACGGGTGATTAATAATCCTGTTAGACAGAAAGCGGTAGCTGTCATCCCCCTTTCTGATGAAGCATATAGCCCTCTGATTTCATCGACTAAGAAGGTTATTAAATAAATTGTAATTCCAATTGAAACGACCGAAAAGGATATATGCGTTAATATACGCTCCAAAGTTGAAAATATCATAAAAAAAAAAAAAAAATTAAAAGCGAGAATACCTCAAATATACAGAATGGAAATCATAAATTAAATTCCTTAGAGCACTTTTTTTGTATATCTTTTTACAGATGCTATGCCGCCACTCGGACTCGAACCGAGATGCTCTAGCACTGCTTCCTAAGAGCAGCGTGTCTACCGATTTCACCATAGCGGCTTGCTCGAAATCATAATACCCTATTATTAGTCAATCGTCGAGATTGAAAGAGTCTATTTCAATGGATTTTTATTCATCAATTTGAAATTTGAATGTTTACTAAAAACAAAAAACATTGAAAGGGCTATTTAAAGATTCCGCCCCTTCTTTTGTTGTTGTATTTAATTATTTAAGGTTTCAGTTTTATTTAACTTAACTTTCAGAGTTTCTTCTTTGATAAACTAGAACCTTGTAATGGTTGTAACTAAATAGTTCTAACTTCACTCCAGGGAACAACTCAAAAAGGGTTTCTTTCTTTTTTTTTTTCATTTTTTAGAACTTTTGTGTTTGTGTTGTCGTAATTTTAGGTTTTTTCTTTTTTTTTTTCACTATTAATTTGTCCTAGGATTGATCAAATCAATTAGGTATTGGGCTGCACGTATTATAGAAAATAAAAAAAAAAATTCTTATTGTTTATGGTGGGGTGATGGGGAAAATAAGAATCCCCATCCTGGGAATAAAAAAATAGTAAAATAAAAAGAAAGGTGAAACTTTCGAGTTTGTCTTGATTCCGTTTTCAAATAAAAAAAAAAAAGGACTTTTTTTTTTTTATTTATTTATTTTTATTTTCGAATTCAGTAGACAAATCAATTGGTTCAAAACATTACAAAAGGGAATGTTTACTTACTTTTTCGATTTTTCTAAATTCTATAGTATAAATTCGAAACACAATTAACTCATTTTTGTGTCTGGGGGATTCAGATTATTTCAACCTTTGAAGATTATTTCAACCTTTGATTATTTATTTGTTGTACAAAAAAAACTTTTTGAATTCCCAGTAGCAAGGGATTTCGCTAACGAAAAAGCCTTCAACGCTGCCCAGTACCCCCCCTTTTTCCAAAGATTTTTACGAATACGTTTTTTTAATATAGAAGTACGTTTTTTTGGAACTGCCATTCAAAAAAGAAAAGGTTAGTCATTGATCAAATTGGATGTGAAAGACATCTATTGTTAAAATGTTAAAACAAATCATTTTTTAGTTTTACGGTTCATTTCATTATCTGTTTATTTTTTTTTATACACTAACTACCTTTAGAAAAAAGAAATAAATCGAAATATGCAAAAATGGCATAAAATCTTACTAGAACAAAAAATAAATAAATAAATAAATGGAATAAGGGATTTTTTCAATTTATATTCCCTAAATATTGGAGAATAAAGGAATTCGTATTCCGGAGTTATTGGCGGCACCCTTAGATACCTATTCAAATCGATATCTATAGGACGGATTGGGCCATATAACAGAAATAGAATTGGTTGAAGTTGATAAAAAAAAGAAAAAGCCCTTCCGCCCTTATCTCTGTCTATTTTCGGCCTGCTACATTTATCCATGAAAAATACATCGAACAGGTTTTATCTACCCAACCATTTTTGTCTAGTAATTGGTTATTAAATGTCTTTTTTTATAATTAAATGTCTTTTATTATAATTATAATAGTAGACAATCAATACGTGCCGAGATGAACTAGTTAATGGTTGTGAATAAACAAAGAATAAAAAAACTAATTCGTATTTTATTGGGGAACGGTAGGGGTCAGCCTATGATTTATATCAAATTTAATTTTGTGTAATTCTTTCGTCTTGATCTATGGACATAAATTAGTGTAATTAGAGAATAATAAGTGAAGTTTGAATTTGCTCTATCTTCCTAAAAATCTTACGTAGTATAAAGTAGAAAATAATTATTTATTTTTGACTAGTAGCTTAGTTAGAACATTTGATTGTTTTTAACTCTTCATTTTTTTGAAGTTGGTGGGAAAGATTCAAAATAACTATGAATAGAAAAAGCGAATTTTATTTAAGTTTTTCATTTTAATACCCTGTCTCTTATACACATCTGACGCTGCCGACGACTCCTTACGTGTAG
>OJLB01000140.1_pt1 | contig 46432 bp, 37 predicted proteins | sample 1596861 | NCBI WGS metagenome assembly OJLB01 (sample SAMEA3904681, study PRJEB24821) | metagenome | biome: Builtin; feature: hospital; material: surface | place: USA | collected 2013-06-06
TATCTTTAACAAATTAATGAAAAGAATTGTAGAACGTTCTCCCGTTTCCCAAAGTTAATTAGTATGTAGCTAAATAGACACCTCAAAAAAATAATAACAAAATGAAACGATTATTCTTTTTCTTATTTTTCGTACAAAACTTTTTGCAAGCTCAAGTTATTGAGTTTACGCTGCTTGATGCCTCTACTAAACTCCCCATAGGTAATGCTGAGGCTTATTATACGCTCTCCCTCAACGGGACTATTAGTAATGACGAGGGGAAAATGCGCGCCAATATAGAAAATGATACACTTGTTTTGAGCCATATTGGCTACGAAACTAAGAAGATTTTTACTGACAAAACCTTTGCTCAAGCAACCATCTATCTCAATCCTCAAGAAATACAACTTGAAGAGGTGGTATTATATAATTTCGACTTGAAAAGCAAGGTAAAATATGTTATGGATAATTACTTTAAGCTATATGACACTAAAAGTAAAATATTGGAATGTACTTATAGAGAGAAGTTTATAAAAAATGATACTCTTACACGTCTTTACCAAGTACAGCTGGATTGGTGGAGCAAAAACTATATTCTTCAGTTTAAAAAAACACTCAATGAAAATATACATATTCACCTTAAAAACACAGATTATTCGAAAATATCTAACCTTGATGAAGGTACAAATAGTGCTTTTTTTGAACCTTCTTTTGTATTGCCATATCTTCATCTTAATTTCTACTTAATATTGCTTAACAACGCCCAAAATATAGAGATTAAAAAAGTAGAAAAAGATAAAGAAAATACTATTGTAACCTTTAATGCTGATAGCTATATTAACAAAAGTGAACACATCTATTTCGTAAATTCGATGGTTTATTTTGATAATGCTACCAATGCTATCAAACGTATTGTATTCAACCAAAAACCTACTTCCAAAGAAGGTATTTCAAAGAAAAAGAAAATACCTTACAAGACTATTGACAATAAAGGAAATTGGGAAATTAGTTTTACCCCATACAAAGGGAAACTTTTGTTTAGCTCATTCTTATTAAAAGGGAGTACGATATTTGAATATGAAGGAAAAAAAGACAAGGCTAACATTGAGCAATCTTTCTTGCGCACAGGCTTGCAAGAGGGTAAACACATTAAAAAAGCTGACCGTATAAACGTAGAAGAACCTTTCTTTGAATATGTTACTCCTCACAAACAAGGTGAAGCTAAGTTTATACTCACTAAAGAAGAACAAGAATTTATAAACCAATAGATTTACGCAAAATTGTGCGTTATTCTAAATTTGCTAATTGATAAATTATTCGTATCTTTGCCCGCTAAATTATCTTTTCTACTGAAATGAAATACCTTATATATATACTTTTAGCCTTGGGGTTTACTGGCTGTGGTATCTACAATTTCACCGGAGGAAGCACCGGAAATGCTAAGACTTTTCAGGTTAATTTCTTCCGAAATGATGCTCCGTTAGTAGAACCTGGTCTTGACCGCGACTTTACCCTCGCCCTGCAAGACCTTATCAATAACCAAACAAACCTAAGCCTTACCGACCGCAATGGCGACTTAGTATATGAGGGCGAAATAGTAGAATTTAGCATCACCCCGATGACGGCTACCGCTGGACAAACCGCTGCCCAAAACCGCGTGACTATTGGCGTAAATGTGCGCTTTACAAATCATACTGAAGAGAAAAAAGACTTTGAAAAACGTTTTTCTTTCTACTATGATTATCCGGCTGCCGCTCAGTTTAACTCGGTGAAAGGACAGGCTATACCGCAGATATTTGAACGCATCACTCAAGATATTTTTAACGCATCATTAGCAGATTGGTAGATTTGCTGATTTGCCGATTTGTCGATTTGCCAATGAGAAAGATTGACAAATTAGCAAATTGACAAATTACAAATTGACAAATTGACAAATTGACAAATTGACAGTAAAGGAGTTCATAGAGATTATTAGGCAGCCCTACACTATCAGCAGTGCACAAGCGCGCGAATTAGACGAGATAGTGAAGGAGTTTCCTTATTTTCAGGCGGCAAGGGTATTGCAACTCAAACTATTGCACTCTGAGGGTAATTATCGCTATAGCAAAGCTCTGAAACTGGCAGCTGTACACGTGACTGACCGCACGGTGCTTTTTAACTTTATCAATTCAAAAGATATTATTCCTGATTTCTCTACGATTAGGTCTGATTTTGAGCGTATTAGTAAAGCGCACGAGCGCAAAGAGGCTGTAGAAGACAATGCGCCACCGAAAGTGAGCTATATAGATAATAGTCCGCGTAATTTTCGTCCTACCCTACCCGACCCAATCTTTGAGGAAAAGATTATCCCTGATGAGCTTATCAATCATCAGGAGCTGACAGACCTATTCGTACCTAAGACGGAGCAGCCTACGCTTAAACCTGAGATGCCGATTTGGTCGCCCCCACCACCGGCTGACGACCCTACGCCTGCGCGTTATCAGAGTGACACTGTGGCAGAGAAATTTAAGCTCATTGATAAATTCTTAGAGAACAACCCGAAAATTGAAGCCTCTAAAGACTACGTGTCGAACGTGAATTTGGCAGACGAAGTGAAGGGTGATGAGAGACAATTGATGACGGAAACATTAGCGCAAGTGTATGTAAATCAGCGTAAATACAAACAAGCCATACAGGCTTATCAAATATTAATTTTGAAAAATCCAAAAAAAAGTGCTTACTTTGCAGCCCAAATAGAAAATATCAAAAAATTACAGCAAAATAATTTATAACAAATGACAGCATTCAACATCTTTTTAGTTTTATGTGTAGTGGTATGCTTACTACTCGCTTTAGTTATTATGGTTCAAAACCCTAAAGGGGGCGGACTTTCTTCTACCTTTGGAGGTAATACCCAAGTAGTGGGTGGTGTGAAGAAAACCGGTGACTTTCTTGAGCGCAGTACTTGGACATTTGCCGGCGCTTTGGCAGTGCTTATCTTAGTAGCTAACACTTTGTTGCTCAGCAATACCGGTGTCAACGCTGACTCTAAACTATTAGACGGCAGTACTCCTGTAGCTCCTCTACAACAAGCACCCGCTAACAACGCTACTGAGGCACCTGCAACTCCTGCAACCTCTACTAACACCGGCAACTAAGAAAAACGGTCTCCTTGAGACATTTATACGATTTCTATTCTAAGAGGTTGTCCGAAAAGTTTTATTTCTTCTTGAAAAGGGTTTGTTAATATAAACTTAACATCCCCCCTACCCCCTTCAAAGGGGGAGACGAGATGGTCAATATACACGAAAAACTTTTTGGACACCCTCCTATTTTGTTAGTGCTAATTTTTAACGAAATGTTTATGATTGACTTTAATGTACACTGACAAAATGTCAGTTTTTAGAGATTGGCACGGTTTTAGGGAATAGGAGATTAGCAAATTTGAAAATCAGCAAATTTGTAAGTAAATGAGTTAATAACTAAAAACTAAACAAATAATGGCAAAATTGAATATCAAACCTTTAGCTGATAGAGTGGTGATTGAACCAGCCGTAGCTGAAACAACCACTGCATCGGGTATCATTATCCCTGATACGGCAAAAGAAAAACCTCAAAAAGGTATTGTAGTAGCAGTAGGTGCTGGTACTAAAGATAATCCTGTAACCCTAAAAGTAGGCGATACCGTACTATACGGCAAATACGCAGGTACAGAACTGAAATTAGAAGGTAAAGATTACCTTATTATGCGTGAAAATGACGTGTTGGCAGTAATCTAAATCATAATTCAACAACTTATTAATTAAAGAAAAATGGCAAAAGATATTAAATTTGACATAGAAGCTCGCGAAGGCCTAAAACGCGGTATTGACGCGTTGGCTAACGCTGTAAAAGTAACTCTTGGTCCTAAAGGACGCAACGTTATTATTAGCAAATCATTTGGTTCGCCTCAAGTAACTAAAGACGGGGTGAGCGTGGCTAAAGAAATAGAACTAGAAGACGCTCTTGAGAATATGGGCGCTCAAATGGTGAAAGAAGTAGCTTCAAAAACTAATGACCTTGCTGGTGATGGTACTACTACTGCTACTGTATTGGCACAAGCTATCGTAAAAGAAGGTCTTAAAAACGTAGCTTCTGGTGCTAACCCTATGGACTTGAAACGCGGTATAGATAAAGCCGTAGTGAAGATTGTAGAGCACCTTGCTAAACAAGCTAAAGAAGTAGGTTCTTCATCAGAAAAAATAAAACAAGTAGCTTCAATCTCAGCTAACAATGATGAAACTATAGGTGAACTTATCGCTCAAGCCTTTGAAAAAGTAGGTAAAGAAGGGGTTATTACTGTTGAAGAAGCTAAAGGTACTGACACTTACGTGGATGTAGTAGAAGGTATGCAGTTTGACCGCGGTTACCTATCTCCTTACTTCGTAACTGACTCTGAGAAAATGGTAGCAGAGCTTGATCGTCCTTACATCTTATTGTACGACAAGAAAATCTCTACTATGAAAGACTTGCTACCTGTATTAGAGCCTGTAGCTCAGTCTGGAAAACCTCTATTGATTATCGCTGAAGATATCGATGGTGAAGCTTTAGCTACCCTTGTAGTAAATAAACTACGCGGAACTCTACGTATTGCTGCTGTGAAAGCTCCTGGTTTTGGTGACCGCCGCAAAGCAATGCTTGAAGATATCGCTATCCTTACCGGAGGTACTGTAATAGCTGAAGAAAGAGGCTTTACCCTTGAAAACGCTACTATTGATATACTTGGTACTGCTGAAAGAGTATCTATCGACAAAGATAATACTACTATCGTAAACGGTGCTGGTAAATCAGAAGATATTAAAGCTCGTGCTGCACAAATAAAAGCACAAATAGAAAACACTACTTCAGACTACGACCGCGAAAAGCTACAAGAACGTTTAGCTAAACTATCAGGCGGGGTAGCAGTACTCTATATCGGAGCTGCTTCAGAAGTAGAAATGAAAGAGAAAAAAGACCGCGTAGATGATGCTCTACACGCTACTCGTGCAGCGGTTGAAGAAGGTATCGTAGCTGGTGGAGGTATCGCTCTACTACGTGCTAAGAATGCTTTGGCTAAAATAAAACCTGTAAACGCTGATGAGGAAACTGGTATAAAAATCATACTTAAAGCCCTTGAAGCTCCGCTACGTACTATCGTAGAAAACGCAGGGGTAGAAGGTTCTGTAATCGTATCAAAAGTACTTGAATCTTCACGCGAAGCCTTTGGATACAACGCTAAGAGCGGACAGTATACCGATATGTTTAGAGCAGGTATCATAGACCCTAAAAAGGTAACCCGTGTTGCCCTTGAAAATGCTGCTTCAGTAGCTGGAATGATACTTACTACTGAATGTGCTTTGGTAGACATTAAAGACGATAAAGCAGCTGCTATGCCACCAATGGGCGGCGGTATGCCAGGAATGATGTAATAAGTTTTTCATACCATTATTCATATTTATAAATAAAAAGACGCTGTCAGTATTAACTGACAGCGTCTTTTTATTTATAAATCTTAAATTACAAACTCTTTAGGGCTTGCTTGATAATATCTTCTACTGATAGCGACTCTGGGGCTACTTGTACTATCTTATCGACTACCTTTTCAGCCTGTTTACGCACAAAGCCCAATACTTCGAGGGCGGCAAGAGCTTCTTCTTTATGGGTACTCACGGCACTAATAGGGGCATCAGCAAAGTCTTGCAGTTTAAGCATCTTATCTTTTAGGTCGAGCACTACCCGCTGCGCAGTCTTAGCTCCTATACCTTTCACTGACTGAATAGTAGCTACCTCGCCATTGACGATAGCATTGCGTACTTGTGCTGCTGTTAGGGAGGAGAGCATCGTCCGTGCTGTACCTGCTCCTACCCCCGAAACTGAAATAAGCAATACAAACACTTCGCGCTCTGCTTTAGTCAGAAAGCCATAAAGCGTATGGGCATCTTCTTTAATTTGCAAATAAGTATATAATTTAATAGCCTCACCCTCTGGCAAAGCCGCATAAGTATTGAGACTGATATTAACAAAATACCCTACTCCGTTGCAGTCTATCACTACATTAGTAGGGTTCTTCTCTACGAGTTTCCCTTGTAATTGTGTAATCATTTTTTAATTATTAATAATATTACTTCATTGGCAAATCGGCAAATTGTCAAATTGACTCATCAACTCATTGGCAAATCACCTTTATCGTCTTTTCATCACCTTTTTCATTGATTATTTTAAGCAAATGTTCTCCTTTAGCAGCAAAGATATTCATCTCGTGGAAAGTATCTGTAGTACCCAAATAAACATCATCTATATACCAAAATAGTTTACCAGAGCGATTGGCTGCCTTAGCCACAAAAGGCTGTTGTTCCCCTCCAAAACTCTTAGTAGTATAGATAACACTTAAGTGCTTAGGATACACAAAATCTAACGCTTTTTGGGCTACCCCTTCAGTACAATCAGAGCGGAAAGGCGGCAACGATTGATAGTGTACGTGTTGCTGCTTATAGTACCATTCCATCACAGGGGGCAACACAAACCACGCTTTAGTATATATCTGGTCTACTGGCTGACAAGAGGCATTTACCTGATACTGAGCATCAGGAGTAAGATGCACTAACTTATGATAAGGGCACTGCCCTATCTCTTTAGGGGCAAGTGTAGTACGCAAAACCTTCTGAGAGCATTCGGGTTTGGCTAAGTAGCCCGACTGCTCGCATATAGTCACCTCGCGCATATCGTCTAAAGGCTGCTGAAACCACGTAGTGTGCGGCAAAGCATTAAAGATACTAAACATCACAGGAGCCGCATACGATACCCCTGTAAGGGTAGGCCTCCCCTCCCCTGTAGCGTTGCCCACCCATACAGCTACCACATATTCGGGGGTAGCCCCTATAGCCCACGCATCTTTATTACCAAAGCTGGTACCTGTCTTCCAAGCTATTTTCCTAGCGGACTCATAATACCGCCACGCTACATCATCAGTAGGGCGGTTTACTTCTTTCATAGCCGAAAACATACTATAGAGAGCCCCTGCCCTAATAGTCGGAAGGGCTGTAGTAGCCTTACCAAAATCAGGAAGACTTCCTGCCGTATAGCTAAGGGACTGAAACTCGGCGCTACGATACTGCTGAGTAGCAGCAAAAACATTTACTTCTGAAGCCAAATTAGTATAAGCTTGCGCCAAATCCCATAGATTACTCTCAGCGCCTCCCAAGATGATAGAAAGACCATAATGGTCAGGGTGGCGCGAGATATTCTTCAACCGCAACTTCTGTAGCACCTCATAAAAACGATAGGTAGTAAACTGCCGCAAAAGCCACACAAAAGGTACATTCAGCGATTTTGCTAACGCCATATCAGCTGGTACCGCTCCCTCAAAACTATTGCTAAAATTCTGTGGCGAATAGCCCGCTATCTGCGTTGGCACATCAGGGATTAAGGTAGTAGGCAGCAGTTCGCCCTCGTGCAGCATAGCCGCATATAAAAAAGGTTTTAATACGCTGCCGGTACTACGCGGTGCGTGAATGATATCCACATCTTTCTGATGGTTCTCATCAGTGGGGGTATTACCGACATAAGCCAAAACCTTACGCGTTTTAACCTCTACCACCAGTGCTGCCATATTATAAATTTCTGATTGCGAATAATGACTGTAATAACCCGCTACTATCTGACTGACTTTCTGTTGCAAATCAATAGGCAAAGAGGTAGTAATACGCTGTCCTTCAAGGGTCTTACTCGCATATGCCAACAGATGAGGAGCCAACTGCGGAATAGGGTGTGGCTCTGCTGGCAAGGGCTCTGTAAGAGCTAAGTCATAGGTCTCTTTATCGATAATTTTAGCTGTATAAAGTTTGTGAAGTAGGGCATTGCGCTTAGCTAACAGTCGCTGTTGGTTCTTACCCGGAAAGATAAGACTGGGCGCATTGGGCAATACCGCCAGCGTAGCACTTTGCGCCCACGAAAGCTGATGTGGCGCCACCCCAAAATACCGCCAAGCTGCCATATCAAGTCCTACCACATTACCCCCAAAGGGCGCGTGCGAGGCGTAAAGCCTAAGAATAGATTCTTTCGAATACCTGAATTCTAAACGGGTAGCCCAAATCATCTCTATCAGTTTTTCAGCATAAGTGCGCTGCTGGTGATTGCGTGCTATACGCACTACCTGCTGAGTAAGGGTACTACCGCCGCGCTGTACCCGCCCGCTCTTTACGTTGCGAACCAAAGCTTTAACTACAGATACCGGATTTACCCCCCAGTGGTGATAAAAGTGAGCATCTTCAAACTGCAATACCGACATTTTAAACCGATAAGGCACGCTATCTACCTCCGGAAAACGCCATTGCCCATCAGTAGCTATCTTAGCCGACAGCAGTTTGCCCTCTGCGCTTTCAAGAACCGTAGCATAGGGCTGCGGAAAGAGATGGCGCGGCAAACAAAAAGCATAAGCGAGCAGCAATACCAGAGCCACCCCCGATTTAATAGGGTGCTGACGTACTTTTCCCCGTATATAACTGACGATATGTAGCAAACGCTTTTTCATTGGTGCAAAGATACGCATAATTAGCAAAAGTAACAAATTTGTCTGTTAGCAAATTAGGGTGTATCTTTGCGCCTAAATTTCTACAAAAACAAAGAAAATATGTTTCAAGGTGTATTACAAAAGATGCTAACCGAATGGGCTGACCCTATACGGTATTACCTGCCTATGCAGGGCGATTACGTACTGATGAACAATCTATTAGGCAAAGCCATCACTATAGATTTAAAGGGCTTTCAGTGCTTGAATTGTGGCCAGAACAAGCCTATTTTTAGGCAAGGCTATTGCAAAGAGTGCTTTTTTGAAGTCCCTCAAACCGCCGATTGGATAATGCACCCCGAACTGAGCAAAGCGCATCTAAACATCGAAGAGCGCGATTTAACCTACGAGCAACAAGTGCAGTTGCAGCCGCACTACGTATATTTGGCTAATTCAAGCGAGGTAAAAGTGGGGGTAACTCGCAAAACGCAAGCCCCTACCCGCTGGATAGACCAAGGGGCGCACGAGGCTTTGGTACTTGCTGAAGTGCCTAACCGCTATTTAGCTGGAGTAGCCGAAGTAGCTCTCAAAGAGCATTTAGCCGACAAAACCAACTGGCGCAAGATGCTCACCAACCAAATCACCCCAGTAGATTTATTAGCGGTGAAAGCCCAAGTACGTCCTTGGGTACCCGAAGAGGTGCAGCCCTACATCACCGAAGACATAGCGCCTTTACAGATACACTTCCCTGTGCAACAATATCCTACCAAAGTGCAGTCGCTACAACTGCTGCGCACCCCTACCTATACCGGCACGCTGGTTGGTATTAAAGGGCAATACCTTATTTTTGAAGACGATACCGTATTCAATGTCCGCGCCAACGAAGGATTCGTAATTGATTTGTCAATTTGCTAATTGCTAATTTGCCAATTTGCCAATTTGCCGATTTGTCAATGAGTCAATTTGTCAATGAGCCAATTTATCAATCAATAAATCATTGGTATAATCCTCGTAATCGTTGGTATGCTGTTCGTAATCGTTAGTATAATGCTCGTGTATGGGCTCCCCCTTTGAAGGGGGCTGGGGGGGATGTTTCCACAAAAATCGACAAATCGACAAATCGGCAAATTATCTCACAAACACAAGCGTATTCCCTTCCGAAAATTTTTCTGAAAACACATACCCATCAGCGTTGAAGCCTTTAAGGTCTTCAGCCGAGCGAATATCGTTTTCAGCCAAATAGCGCACCATACGTCCGCGTGCTTTTTTGGCGTAAAAACTCACTATTTTCAGCGTATCGCCCTTGTAATCTTTAAATACAGGGGTTATTACGCTTGTTTTTAGCTTAGCAGTATCAATCGCCTTAAAATATTCTTCACTGGCGAGGTTGATAAAAAGTTCCCCTTCTTCCAACTCATCGTTCAGAGCCTGAGTGATGCGCTCTTTCCAAAAAGCATAAAGGTTCGCCGCCTTTCCTACCGGCAGTTTAATGCCCATTTCTAACCGATAAGGAGCGATAAGGTCTAAAGGTTTTAAGATTCCATAAAGCCCAGAGAGAATGCGCAAACTCTCTTGTAGCTTGTCGATTTGAGCCTCAGCCAGCGAATAAGCATCGAGCCCCTCATATACATCGCCATCATAGGCAAAGAGGGCTGGACGCGCGTTTTGCGGAGTTAAAGGCATTGTAAAGACTTGGTTGCGCTGCCAGTTCAGCTCAGCCAGCTTGGGCGAAATACTCATCAAGGTCGAGAGTTTCTGGGGCGATAAGGGTTGAAGAGCCGCGTGTACCTCAGCGATTTCTTTGGTAAAAATAGCCGATGAATAACGCTCTGTGGGGAGCGGAGAGGTTTCGTTGATAGTTTTAGCCGGTGATATAACGATTTTCATAATGATAATAATTAAGGGGACAAAGATAGAAAAAATTTCTGTAGCCATCTACCCTATACAAACAATATAGGAAGAATACAGGAAGAGCGAAGGTTTAGCGAAAGATGAGCAAAGTATAAACGTCTAATCATCGACTAAAAACCAGAAAAATATCCTACCACCCCCCTATTCCTCCTAGCCTTCCCAGCCTTCCAAGCCCTCTCAAATCTCCCATTCCTCCCAGCCCTCCTAGCCCTCCCAAACTTCCCATCTTTTTTTATCAAAAAAAATACACTTCTATCGCTCTTATTATTAAATATTTTTTTAACTTTGCGGCATTAAAACTAAATTCTTGCAAATTAAAGAGAATATGCAAATATTTAAATTCGGAGGTGCCTCAGTAAAAGATGCTGCAGGCGTGCGCAATGTCGCTAAAATATTAGAAAAAGTAGGCTACGCCCATTCTCTCATCGTTATCTCGGCTATGGGCAAAACCACTAATGCTTTAGAAGTCGTAGTTAATAACTACTTCAAAGCCCCTGCTCAGCTGACCGAAAGCCTACAGACTATTAAAGATTTTCACTACCAAATTATACGCGAACTCTTCAGCGACGAAAACCACCCTGTTTATTGGAAAGTTGATGGTCTTTTCGCCGAACTCAGTTCGTTTTTAGAGCGCAATAAGTCGCCTAAGCACAGTTTTGTGTACGACCAAGTGATAGGCTTTGGCGAACTGCTCTCTACCACTATCATCAGCCAGTATCTAAACGATAATGGTATCAAAAACAACTGGATAGATGTGCGCAACCTCATCAAGACCGATAGCAACTACCGCGATGCAGGTATCGATTGGGAAGAAACTCAAACCAATATCAGCAATAATATCAACAAGTCGTTGCTCAATATCACACAGGGCTTTTTGGGTAGCGATGCTAACTTTTTCACCACTACTCTTGGGCGCGAAGGCTCCGACTATACGGCGGCTATCTTTGCCTATTGCCTAAACGCTAAGAGCGTAACCATCTGGAAAGACGTTCCTGGGGTACTCAATGCCGACCCTCGTTATTTCCAGCATACTCAGTTGTTGCACAAAATACCTTACCAAGAGGCGATAGAGTTAGCGTTTTATGGCGCATCAGTCATTCACCCCAAAACACTACAACCACTACAGCAGAAAGAAATACCGCTATACGTACGTTCATTTGTAAATCCTACTGAAGAAGGTAGTGCGGTGTGCAATGTAGCGAGTTTAGAACCTAAAGTACCTTGTTTTATACTCAAAAAAGACCAGATACTGCTTTCCCTTTCCTCTCGCGACTTTTCGTTTATTATGGAAGAGGGTATCAGCTACATTTTCAAGAGTTTGCACAAAGCTCAAATGAAAGTAAGTGTGATACAAAATTCAGCTATCAGCTTTTCGGTATGCGTTGAAAACAAGTTTGATACGCTGCCTGAGCTTTTAGAGAAGTTAGAAGAGCGTTTCAAAGTATCGGTAACCGAAGGGGTAACGCTCTACACCATTAGGCACGCTACCGAAGCAGCTATTGCCGAAGTAGCAACTGGCAAAAATGTATTGCTAAAACAAGTATCATCAGATACCGTACAGATGATTATTAATTAGTCAATTTGCCAATTAGTCAATTTGCCAATTTGCCAATTTGCCAATTTGCCAATCACTAGCTAGTATTATGTTCGTGTATGGGCTCCCCCTTTGAAGGGGGCTGGGGGGATGTTTCGTTTCTATGTATAATCGACAAATCAAAAAAATATGGCTCTTAAATTTTTAGAAGAAGTAAGAATGGGCATCCGCAGTGCCTCTCTTAAAAAAGACATTATCTGTTATTATATCAATAACGGTGACAACACCCTTGCCGACCTCGGTAAGGAACTCAATCTCAGCGTACCTACGGTTACCAAGCTGGTAGGCGAACTGATTGACGACGGTATCGTAATGGACTTTGGGAAGCTCGAAACCCCAGGAGGCCGCCGCCCTAATGTATACGGACTTAATGAGAGTTCGGGCTACTTCATTGGGGTAGACATCACCCATTCTCACGTCAATATAGGGCTTATCAACTTCAAAGGCGAACTGATTGACGAAAAAATCCGTATCCCTTTTGCTGAGGAGTTACCGCAAGAGCGTTTTGAGCTCTTGTGCCAAATCATCAACGACTTTATAGCGCAAACAGTGGTTCCTAAAGAGCATATTCTCAGTATCGGCATCAATATTTCAGGGCGCGTCAATACCCAATCCGGACATAGTTACAGCGGTTTTTACTTCGATGAACGCCCTCTAACCGAAATGTTTGAAGAGCGTTTAGGCATAGGCGTTACCATCGATAACGACTCCCGCGCAATGGCTTATGGCGAATATATTAAAGGCAGAGTAAAAGGCGAAAAAGATATTCTATTCTTGAATGTAAGTTGGGGCTTAGGCTTAGGTATCATCATCGATGGACAGCTGTATTACGGCAAGTCGGGCTTCTCTGGCGAGTTCGGACATATAGCAGTTTTCGATAACGAAATACTCTGCCACTGTGGCAAAAAAGGCTGTTTAGAGACTGAAGCCTCTGGCTCGTCATTGCACCGCAAATTTATAGACAAACTCCAACACGGACACTCTTCGCTACTCACCCAGCAAAAGAACTACGACCCCAAAGCACCCGTCTCTTTAGAAGACATCATAAAAGTAGCCCTACAAGAAGATATGCTCGCCATAGAGCTTATAGAAGAAGTGGGCAATGCTTTGGGCAAGCACACCGCTAGCCTTATCAACCTTTTCAACCCCGAATTGGTGATTATAGGGGGTACGCTTGCCACTGCAGGCGACTACCTACTACTACCGCTGCGCAGTGCTATCAAAAAGTATTCACTAAACTTAGTAAATAAAGATTCGCAGATAAAAGTATCAAAATTAGGCGAAAAAGCAGGACTTTTAGGCGCTAGCCTTTTAGCCCGTAGCAAATTTATAGGACTGATATAATGGATAAACGACTCCAAGCCTTCCAAAGGCTACTAAACATAATGGACGACCTGCGGGCACAATGTCCGTGGGACAAGAAGCAGACAATGCAGAGCCTGCGTCACCTCACTATCGAAGAGACTTACGAATTAGGCGATGCCATACTCGATAACGACCTGCAAGAGGTAAAAAAAGAGCTCGGCGACCTATTGCTACACATTGTTTTCTATGCCAAAATAGGCAGCGAGACTGGCGATTTCGATATTGCTGATGTAGCCAATGGGGTGTGCGACAAGCTCATCATACGCCACCCTCACATCTATGGCGATGTCAAGGTTGATGACGAAGAAGATGTAAAGCGCAATTGGGAAAAGATAAAGCTAAAAGAAGGCAACAAGAGCGTATTAGGGGGCGTGCCCAAAAGTCTGCCAGCCCTTGTAAAAGCCAGTCGCATACAAGATAAAGCGGCAGGGGTAGGCTTCGATTGGGACAATATAGACGATGTGTTTGCCAAAGTAAAAGAAGAAATCGAGGAACTTCACGCCGAAGTAAAAGCACAAAAGCACACCGCCATTGAAGCTGAATTTGGCGATGTGCTTTTCAGTTTGATAAACTATGCGCGTTTTCTAAAAGTGAATCCCGAAGATGCCTTAGAGCGCACTAATAAGAAGTTCATAGCTCGTTTTCAGTACTTAGAGCGCAAGGCTGCCGAAAGCAGTAAATCATTACGCGATATGACTTTGGCCGAAATGGAAGCCTATTGGCAAGAAGCTAAAGGGGTTTTTGAGCAATAAGAGCAATAGCATCAAGGTTTTGCTGGTGCTTGCGGAAAGATTGTTTCATTTTCTGAACGCGCTTGCGCAAGTCAGGGTAGCGCAATAAGTTGAATAAGAATTTGAGGGTGCGGAAAAAACCTTCATCTTCTAAAATGCGGCTACCCTCTAATAATAGCATAGGGCTGTGTTGTTCTTTTATCACTTTAAAACCTTGTTCTTCTAAAAGTGTTTTCCACTCTTTAGCCGTCATAGGTCGGGCGTGTACCCTGATGTTGCTGCTAAGGTCTTTAAAAAGACCATTTTTCACCTCCTCGCTCACCTCATCAGGCTGCAAGCCAAGTTCGTGTATAGCATAATACCCCCCTGGTTTAAGCAGGCGGTACGCCTCACTTATAATAGCTCGTTTGTGCTCAATAGGCTGCATAGTTAGCATCGCCTCGCCGTACACTTTATCAGCAAAACCATCAGGCAGTTGGGTATCAGCCGCATCGGCTATAATCACTCGTGCCTTATCGTAGCGGATATTCTTCTTAGCAAGCACCGCCGCCTCTTTATTCATATCAACCCCCGTATAGCTAAAAGGTTTGTAAGAGCAGGCTATACTACCTGTAAAGCCCAACCCTGGGGCAAACTCTACCACATCGTCTTTAGAGGTAATCTCTAAATTGCGTACCAACCATTCGGTAAGCAAGCGACCACCGGGGCGCAATACTTTTTTGCCAAGTTTAGCAAGAATCCAGTGTCCTTGTTTCTGATTTAAGCTGCTTTCTGTTTTCATTGTTCCAATTATTTAATTTAGGACACAAAGGTATAAAATAAAAATTAATTGTCAATTATTAATGCTAATTATTAATTGTTTTGTACCTTTGCAGTGTTATAAAGAGAAAAGCGACAAGCTATCTAATTATTTTTTGAGAATTAACCTTGAATAAACAAAGAACAATGGCTGTACAGAAACCCAGTATTCCTAAGGGCACCCGTGATTTTTCACCTGCCGAATTAGCAAAAAGATACTTTATCATCAATACCATCCGCGATACATTTAGCACTTTTGGCTTTCAACCTATCGAAACGCCAAGTTTTGAGAATTATGATACCCTAATGGGCAAATACGGTGAAGAGGGCGACCGCCTTATCTTCAAAATCCTCAATTCAGGCGACTTTACACAAGGGGTAAAGCAAGAAGATTGGGAGGCTAAGAACCCTCAAAAGCTCACCCCTCAAATATCCGAAAAAGCCTTGCGTTATGATCTAACGGTACCTTTTGCGCGTTATGTAGTACAGCACCAAGCCGAACTTACTTTCCCTTTCAAGCGTTACCAAATACAGCCCGTTTGGCGTGCCGATCGTCCGCAGAAAGGGCGTTTCAGAGAGTTCTACCAATGCGATGCCGATGTGGTAGGCAGCAATAGTTTGTGGCAAGAAGTAGAGTTCGTACAGTTGTACGATGCGGTTTTCACAGCGCTTAATCTAAAAGGGGTTACTATAAAAATTAACAACCGCAAAATACTCAGCGGTTTTGCCGAAGTGATAGGCGAAAGCGATAAACTCATCGACTTTACCGTGGCTTTAGACAAACTCGACAAAATAGGCGAAGAGGGCGTTATAAAAGAAATGAGCGAAAGAGGTATCTGCACAGCAGCTATCGAAAAGATAAAACCTATCTTTGGGCTCAAAGGGTCGTTTACCGAGAAGTTAGCTGCCTTATCTGCTATTTTAGCTACCTCCGAGGTAGGGCGCAAAGGCATAGAAGAACTCACTTTTGTAGGCGGACAAATCGCTGCATTAGGGCTACAAACCGCCTTATTAGACCTCGATGTTACCTTAGCACGCGGACTGAATTACTACACAGGGGCTATCTTCGAGATTGCCGCACCTGCCGGAGTGCAAATGGGCTCAATAGGGGGAGGTGGTAGGTATGACGACCTAACCAGCATTTTCGGACTCAAAGGAATGAGTGGTATTGGCATCTCATTTGGCTTAGATCGTATCGGTTTGGTGATGGAAGAGCTCAACCTCTACCCCGAAACGCTCAGCAGTACAGTCGAAATACTCTGCTTAAACTTTGGAAATGCCGAAGCGCTACAGAGTATGAAGCTATTACAACAGCTCAGAAAAGAAGGCAAAAAAGCAGAACTTTACCCCGAAGCGGCTAAGATTAAAAAGCAAATGGACTACGCTAACAAACGCGGCATACCCTATGTAGCTATTATAGGCGAAAGCGAGCTACAAAAAGGCACCTATATACTAAAAAATATGCTAACGGGAGAGCAAGAAGAACGTGAGTTTAGTAAATAATGATAATATTGTAATATATAACAAATAAACTAATGAAGAACTTTATAGAAGAACTGCGCTGGCGCGGTATGATTCAGGACATTATGCCTGAAACAGAACAACACCTTATGGAAGGACTCCGCGCTGCCTATGTAGGTATTGACCCTACTGCCGACTCGCTACATATTGGTCACTTAGTAGGTGTGATGATGCTACGCCACTTTCAGAACTGCGGACATAAACCTTATGCCTTAGTGGGCGGAGCTACCGGTATGATAGGCGACCCTTCAGGCAAATCAGCTGAGCGCAACCTATTAACAGAAGAAGTACTTGCCCACAATATAAAGGGTATCCAAAAGCAATTGGCTAAATTCCTCGACTTCGAAAGCGAAGCCCCTAACCGTGCCGAGTTAGTTAATAACTACGACTGGATGAAGGAATTTTCGTTCCTTTCATTCATTCGCGACATCGGTAAGCACATCACTGTCAATTATATGATGGCAAAAGACTCAGTAAAAAAACGCTTCGACCCCAACGAAAACACCGATGGTATGTCGTTTACTGAGTTCTCATACCAATTGCTACAAGGGTATGACTTTTTGCACCTATACCGCCAAAAAGGACTAACGCTACAAATGGGGGGCTCTGACCAGTGGGGCAATATCACTACTGGTACCGAGCTTATCCGCCGTATAGCAGGAGGCAAGGCATACGCCCTTACTTGTCCGCTTATCACTAAGGCCGATGGTACTAAGTTTGGCAAAAGCGAAGGCGGCAACGTATGGCTCGATGCTGAAAAAACCTCACCTTATAAGTTCTACCAGTATTGGATAAACGTATCCGACGAAGATGCACAGCGATACATCAAAATCTTTACGATGCTAAGCCGTGAAGAGATTGAGCAACTTATCAGCGAGCACCAAGCAGCTCCTCACCTACGCGTATTGCAAAACAAATTGGCTGAAGAGCTAACTACACTCGTACACGGACGTGAGGAACTACAAAAAGCCCAAAAGGCTTCGCAAATACTCTTTGGCAACTCAACTTCTGACGACCTCAGACAGTTAGATGCTAAAACATTCTTAGAAGTGTTTGACGGAGTGCCACAAGCTGAAGTAACTCGTGCAGACATAGCAGCAGGCTTAGATATGATAGCGGCTTTATCGGCCAAAACAGGCTTTATAGCCTCTAACTCCGAAGCAAGACGCGCACTAAAAGAGAAATCGATAGCTGTAAATAAAGAAAAAGTAGAAGAAAGCTATATAATTGGTGAAAAAGACATCATCGACGACAAGTTTGTCTTGCTACAACGTGGAAAGAAGAACTACTTTGTAATTGTGATAGTCTAAATACAAGACAAAATACAAGATACAAAACAAAAAATGCTTTGACAAAGTTCAAAACTTTGTCAAAGCCTTTTTAGCAGTTATAACTCTCTAAAAGAGCTGATAATTTCTTTCATTTGCTGCTCGTTTTGAGTCTTTTTGCTATCGAGTGTCCAAGTAAAGATTTGGTAATAAGTTTTCTCAGTTTCTACCACTGCCACTATGTAGAACACCTTGTTGCCGTTTACTTGTTCAGTAGTCTCAACCACCATAGCAGGCAGCCTATGAATAGTAGTGGTCGTGATTTTCGCCGCAGAAGGGCGCATCATCTTAGCCTCTACCCAACCCTGATAGCACACGTCAAAGTAATCCTTTAGGCGGAAGCGCTCAGCAAAAGCTTTTTTGGTTTGTACGCCCAGCTTGTCTTTCAGCAGCTCAAACAGAGCTTCTGTCAGTTCCTCTCGATTATCGTCAATCACAGCCACAAAAAAGGCTTCTTTAGGATTGGCGTATTGCAGCGAGGCTTGGTCATAAAGATTGTTTTGGTAAGTAAGAGAAGTAGGTAGTTTCATTTCATACTTATCCTCTACTTTTACTACCTGCACCGAAGTCTCTGTGGCGCGGCAAGATACTAATAGTAAAAGGATAAAGATGAAAGGTAATTTTTGATTAAAACGTTTCATCTCTTGCTAATTTAGTTTATTTCTGCGTACAAAGATAGAAAATTTTTTGTTAATACCAATTTTTTGTAAGATTTTTTGTACTATAACTTTTTATAACCTATTTCATACTGAAAAATGTTCCCTTTGAAAGACACTTTAAAACACCGCGGTCTGCGCAATCAGTTAGCCGACCTGCTCAAAGAAAAAGGCATACGCGATACGCGTGTGCTCGAGGCGATACGGGCTATACCACGCCATCTGTTTATGGATAGCTCTTTTGAAGACCACGCGTACCAAGACAAGGCTTTCCCAATAGGCGAAGACCAAACTATCTCGCAGCCTTATACGGTAGCCTTTCAAACAGAACTGCTAGAGGTAGCTCCGCGTCAAAAGGTGTTAGAGATAGGCACCGGCAGCGGCTATCAGTCAAGTGTGCTGATGTACCTCGGGGTATATCTGTATACTATTGAGCGGCAACAAAAGCTCTTCAAACTTGCCCAACAACTACTACCCAAACTGATAAACCGTCCTGTACAGATGTATTTTGGCGATGGTTATAAGGGCTTACCTCAAGAAGCCCCTTTTGATCGTATATTAGTCACGGCAGGGGCTCCGTATGTACCCAATGCCTTATTGGCACAATTAGCCATTGGCGGACGTATGGTGATACCCATAGGCGAAAAAACACAAGTAATGACCCTCTACGAACGCATCAGCGAAAAGGAGTTTCATAAAACTACCTACGGCGACTTCCAGTTCGTACCAATGCTGAAAGAAAGAAATTAAACTAACAGACAGGTTTTTAATACTTTTATAGATTAGAAAGAAATGTACTTAATATTCGATACCGAAACCACGGGGTTACCCCGTAATTATAATGCTCCTATTAGCGATAGCAACAACTGGCCGCGTGCGGTGCAAATAGCGTGGCAATTGCACGACCAGTGGGGGGCGCTTATAGAACATCAGGATTTTTTAATAGCTCCTGATGGCTTTGACATTCCTTATGATGCCGAGAAAGTACACGGCATCTCTACTCTACTAGCTGAAAAGCAAGGGGTACCCATCGCTGAGGTGTTCGCTGCCTTCAACGAGGCTCTTAGCAAGGCTCAGTACGTGGTGGGACAAAATATAGGCTTCGATATCAATATTATGGGGGCTGAGTTTTATCGCTATGGAGTGGAAAGTCCGTTGGATAAACTACCAGTAATTGATACTTGTACCGAGGCAACCGCTAACCTCTGCAAAATAGAAGGCGGTCGTGGGGGTAAGTATAAATTCCCCTCACTTACTGAGTTGCACTCTTTCTTATTTGGTGTACCTTTTGCCGAAGCTCACAACGCTACTGCCGATGTAGAAGCTACTGCCCGCTGTTTCTTCGAACTTATACGGCGTGGCGAGGGCTTCAAAGAAGGCACTTTCAGTAGGGAATATATTGAAAACTTTCAAGCGCATCACTCCTCTCCCATAGGGCTTATAGGGCTCAAACACGTGAACCTCAAAGAGGCTTCCGAGGCATTGCGCAGCAAAGGCAGTACTCCTGAAATAACTGCTTCGGAAGAAGAAATAGCACTACTTGAAACGGCTGCCTTTGCCCATCTGCACAATCATACTCAATACTCTATCTTACAATCGACTACAGCTATAAGCGACCTTGTGAAAAGCACCGCTAAAGAGAAAATGCCTGCCGTAGCCCTAACCGATAGCGGCAATATGATGGCGGCTTTCCATTTCGTGCAAGAAGTACAAAAATACAACAAAGAGGCTGAAAGCAAGAACAAGGAGGCTGAAGAAAAAGGTGAAGTGCCTACCGAAACACTTATCAAACCTATTATAGGTTGTGAGTTCAACATTTGTGAAAATCACTTGGATAGAAGTCACCAAGATAATGGTTACCAAGTGGTTATCTTAGCTAAAAACAAAGAGGGGTATCAGAATCTTATCAAAATGGCTTCGATAGCTTCTACTAAAGGCTTTTATTACGTGCCTCGTATCGACAAAGAGATTGTTGCGCAGTATAAAGCCGACCTTATAGTGCTTTCGGGAGGTATCAATGGTGAAATTCCTTCTAAAATACTTAATATAGGTACCAAACAAGCTGAAGAGGCTTTGCTATGGTGGAAAGACCTTTTTGGCGATGACTTCTACTTAGAAGTGATGCGCCACGGGCAACAGGAAGAAGAACACGTAAATAGTGTGCTGGTAGAGCTGTCTAAAAAGTACAACGTAAAGCTCATTGCTACTAATAACACTTTCTACATCCATAAAAAAGATGCTAGTGCCCACGATATTCTGCTATGCGTAAAAGATGGCGAAAAACAGAAAACACCTATCGGGCGCGGACGTGGCTATCGGTTTGGAATGCCTAATAACGAATATTACTTCAAAACAAGTGCCGAGATGAAGGCACTCTTCAAAGATATACCTCAGGCAATACTCAACATTCAGGAAATTATCGATAAGGTAGAGCCCTATGGCTTAGCCCGTGATATACTCTTACCTAAATTTGATATTCCTGAAGCTTTTCAGGTAGCAGACGACCCGACAGGCAAGAAAGGTGAGAATAATTATTTGCGTCACCTTACCTACGAGGGAGCTAAGCGCAAATACCCAGAGATTACTGATGAGGTGCGCGAACGATTGGACTTTGAGCTTTCTATTATCGAAAAGACAGGTTACCCTGGTTACTTTCTGATAGTGCAAGATTTCATTGCAGCCGCGCGCAAGATGGGGGTATCGGTAGGGCCTGGTCGTGGGTCGGCAGCAGGGTCGGCAGTGGCGTATTGTTTAGACATTACCAATATGGACCCGATAAAGTACGACCTGCTGTTTGAGCGTTTCCTAAATCCTGACCGTGTGTCGATGCCCGATATTGATATAGACTTTGAAGATTCCGGCAGACAAGACGTTATCAACTACGTGATTGATAAGTACGGCGAGAGTCAAGTAGCACGTATCATCACTTATGGTAAAATGGCAGCTAAATCGGCTATAAAAGATACCGCTCGTGTACTGGATGTGCCTCTGCAAGAGTCGAACCGATTGGCAGGTTTAGTACCCTCTAAACCCCCTGGACTTTCACTAAAAAACCTTTTCAATTGGGACGAGAAAAAGCTCAAAGAAAAGGTGCGTAGTGAAGAGCTACCTAAAGTAGATGAACTCAAGCAGCTTTTGGCAGGCGGAGGTGAAGAAGAGAGCAACCAAACTATTCAGCAGGCCAACATTATTGAGGGCTCGGTGCGCAATACTGGTATTCACGCCTGCGGGGTGATTATTACCCCTGACGACATCACCAACTTTGTGCCTGTAGCTTTAGCCAAAGACTCTGACCTATTCGTTACCCAGTTTGACAACTCGGTAGTAGAAAGTGCTGGACTGCTAAAGATGGACTTCTTGGGGCTTAGTACTCTTACCCTTATCAAAGATACGATTGAGAATATAAAGCAAACGCACGGCATAGAGCTTGATGCGGAGGCTTTTCCGTTAGACGATAAAAAGACCTATGAACTCTTTCAACGAGGGGAAACAGTAGGGATATTCCAATACGAGTCCGCAGGTATGCAGAAGTATATGCGCGAACTCAAGCCTACTGTCTTTGCTGACCTAATAGCGATGAATGCTCTTTACCGCCCAGGGCCTCTGGAATATATACCGAGCTTTATCAAGCGGAAACATGGTATTGAGCCTATAGAATACGACTTGCCTGATATGAAAGAGTATCTGGAAGAAACGTATGGCATCACGGTATATCAGGAGCAGGTGATGCTACTCTCGCAGAAGCTGGCAGGCTTTACCAAAGGTGAGGCCGACGTACTGCGTAAGGCAATGGGTAAAAAGCAAATAGCCGTACTAGCCAAAATGAAACCTAAGTTTGTTGCCCAAGCCTCAGAAAAGGGGCACGATGCCCAAAAACTTGAAAAAATATGGGCTGACTGGGAGAAGTTTGCGGCTTATGCATTCAACAAGTCGCATTCTACCTGCTATGCGTGGGTGGGCTACCAAACTGCCTATTTGAAAGCTAACTACCCTGCCGAGTATATGGCTGCGGTATTATCTAACAATATGAACGATATTAAGACGATTACTTTCTTCCTTGAGGAATGTCATCGTATGGGTATTAGGGTATTACCTCCGGACGTGAACGAATCGTTATACAAATTTACGGTAAACAAAAATGGAGATATCCGCTTTGGTATGGGGGCTGTAAAAGGAGTCGGTAAGGCTGCCGTAGACACCATAGTAGAAAACCGCAAAGAGCGCCCTTATACTTCTATTTTCGACTTAGCAAAGCGGGTAGATTATAAGAGTATCAACAAAAAAGCCTTTGAAAGTATCGCTTTAGCTGGTGGTTTTGACTCTTTTGCAGGCACTCACCGCGCCCAATATTTTTATGCTGAAGCTGACGGTATTCCTTTCCTAGAGAAAGCTATTCGTTTTGGCAACAAATATCAGGAAAGCAAAAACTCAGTGCAGATGAGTCTGTTTGGGGGGATAGACGAAGCTGAGATACCTGAACCGGTGATACCTAAATGTGAGTCGTGGGGCAACCTTGAGCAACTACGCCGCGAAAAAGAAGTGGTAGGTATCTACATCTCAGGGCATCCGTTAGACGATTTTAAGCACGCTATTCAGCATTATTGCAATATCAATTTATCGCAGCTACAAAACCTCACTCCGCTTATCAACCGCGAACTTACCGTAGCAGGTATGATAACCGATGAGCAACACCGCACCAGCAAGAATGGTAGTCCGTTTGGATTTTTCACTTTAGAAGATTATGACGGCTCTTTCGAATTCAAACTTTTTAATAAGGACTATGGTGAGTTTCGCCAATATATGGTGATGGGAGCCTTTCTATTCATCAAATTCAAAGTAGTAGAAGGCTTTTTGAACAATCAAACTCAGCAGCGAGGCGAGCCACGTATACAGGTACTACAGATAGAGTTCTTGCAAGATGTATTAGAAAAACTCTCTAAAAAAGTTACCTTTCACCTAAATATAGAGGATATTATTCAGCCGATGATTGATAAATACAAGTCTTTAGTAAGCAAACACAAAGGAAAACAGCCTGTTTACTTCGTGGTACATCATAAGGAGGATAATATCCACCTAAATATGGACAATGCACAGCTGAAAGTAAATATCAACAATGCGTTTTTAGACGAGTTGGAGGCACAATCGGTAGTTTATAACCTCAACAACCAGCCTTTAGAGAAATTTATAGCTAAGAAAGTAGAGACTCAAGAAGAGGAAGAACCTGCTATAGAAGAATTAGGACTATCAGATTAATTTGCCGATTTGGCAATTTGGCAATTTGACGATTTGGCGATTTGACGATTTGACGATTTGGCAATTTGATGATTTGGTAATTTGACGATTTGGCAATTTGACGATTTGGCAATTTGGCAATTTGATGATTAAGACAATAAAAAAACTGCAAGAGGAACTAAGTACTCTTGCAGTTTTTTTGTTTTAGAAGAAAAGATTGTATGTTACCATCCAGGATTTTGTACTAACACTCCTTTATTCTTTTGCAACTCATCAAAAGGAATAGGGTATAAGTACATTGCTCTTTTGAACAAACGTGTTTCGTAAGCAGTACGTTGGAAAAACTCTGCTTTATTATCAGTCTGCATATTCATTCCGTAGAAAGGTCCTCCTTGAGCACCTTGTCCAGGAGCTGCGTTATCGGCTATCATCCAGCGGCGTACATCAAAATAACGTTGCCCTTCAGTAGCAAGCTCTACACGGCGTTCACGGCGTATAGCTTCGCGTTGTTGTTCTTGGTTGCCTACAATACTAGGATAAGACACCTCGAGATTAGGTATACCTGCACGTTTGCGTACCTTATTTACATAGGTAAGAATATCAGATGAAGAAGGGTCTACCTCATTGAGCATTTCTGCATATAACAAGTAGAAATCAGCTAAACGGAAAATAATAGAAGGTCTGAACTTGCTACGAGGATGATTACCTGCATTGTAAACCGTACGATTGATGCGTTTGTAGAGCAAATAGCCAGACCAAGGGTAGTCAGCTTTGGTTTTATCATTACCTTGACCTGGGAAAAAGCTCACTTTATTATTGCTAACGTGCCATCTTCTACCGTGATAGAATACAGTTTGATAGAAACGAGGTTCGCGGTTTATCCACATTCTAAAGGTACCTACCTCGGTGCGCCCTGTAGTATCATCACCAGCTACTGACATACCAGTTTCGGAGTACAAAGGTGAATCTTGTATGGTTTTACCATCATTCATAAAGAAAGCGTCAACAAGCTCTTGGGTAACTGCTATGCAGGCAAAACCTACTTTTTCGGTACGAGGCGTACAACGTCTGTCTACCCCTTCTCCTCCTATATTACCCCAATCATTGAAGTAAGTAGCCCAAACAATCTCTTTGTTATAAGTTTGGAAAAGGTTGTAAAGAGACTTATCAGGGTCTATAGTACCATCGTTTTTCTTTTCTTCGTACAATTCGTATTTACCTTGGCTATAGTTGATAAAATCTCTTACTGCTGCTAAAGCTTTTTGTTTTTTAGTAGCATCGTAGTCAGGGAAAAGGCGTTTGCCATCAGCATTGGTAAGCGAAAGGGCTTCAGTATAACCACCATTAAATAGTGGGCTGGCGGCATATACCCATAACTTAGCACGTACTGCTAAAGCAACCCCTTTAGTAGGCAATAAAGCTTCGTTTTGCTCTGAATCTACTATAGTTTTTCCTGATAGGTTGAAGTCGGTAAGGCCACTATTAGGATCGTCTATTAGGGCTTTGAGCTCTCCATCTATCCAATTTACCACTTCGTCTACACTATTACGAGGAAATTCCCACGATTTAGCATTAGGGTCGGCTATGGTGCTCATAATAGGAATAGGCCCATATTGCTCGAATAGCAAATAGTGATAGTATGCCCTCATAAATTTGGCTTGAGCCATCATCTGTTTATAGTCTTCAGCACTTACATAGTCGGCAGTACCTTGTTCGGGTATTACTTTTGCTTTAGCCATAAATATATTGGCTTGGCGTATTTTTTGGTACATCAGCGCCCAACGGTGGTAGTAGGCATTACTAGCATTATAACCACTACTTGTGAGGTTTTTGAGTGCCCATTGCGATATTTTCAGCTCATCGCTAAAGCCAGCCCAAGGGTTAGCACGACCCGTATTAGCATCGCCCCTCATAGCCGAATAGTCGGGGATGGCAGCAAATATGGCTCTGTGGAACTTCTTTTCCATAGTAGCATTATTGAATATCTCTTCTTCTGAGAGTTCTGCTGCTAACTCGTCAGATACGTTTAGAAAATCTTTATTGCATCCTACAATTAGTAATACTGCAGTAGCAATGGGTAGTATATATTTTTTCATAATAATCTTTTTTTAAAGTGAAAAGTCTAAACCAAAGGTAAAGGTTCTCTGTAAGGGGTATTTCATACCTGCATTAGCATTACCCATTTCAGGATCCCACATTTTGATAGTGTCCCACACATATAGGTTGTTACCCATTAAGTACATTCTACCACTAGTTAAGCGCAATTTTTTAAGTAGGTCTTTAGGTAGATTATAGCCTATTTCTAAGTTTTTGAACCTAATGAAAGAAGCATCGCGTAGCCACCAAGTGCTAGCTACTTGGTTATGCCCATTATTAGCCGTTCTTAGACGTGGGTACAATACATCTTGTGAAGGATTAGCTGCTGTCCAGCGATTTAACGCTTCAGCACGTAAGCTTGATTCATCTATACCCCAAGTGAAAGGGAAAAATCCTTCAGGATTGTTACCTCCTAATACTGTAGAGACATTGCCTACCCCTTGGAAGAACACGTTGAGATATAGATTTTTATATCCGAAGTTGAAGCCTACCCCATATGAAATCTCTGGAGTATTAGGATGCCAATCGCCATACTTTTGGTCGTATTGATCTATTTCGCCGTCATTATTAAGGTCGGCGTATTTTATATCACCAGGGCGTAGCTCAGGTTGCATAGATGAACGTGGTATATGAGCCTTAGGGGTGTAAGTTTTCTTGCCAGAACCATCAGTAGTAATATTGAAATCATCATCGGTTAAGAGGCGTTCTGCTACATATAGACGATTTTTTCTGAGGGGTTGCCCTGTAGAGTTCATCCATTCATAGCGGTTAGGTGTTTCGTCTCTTTCTACGATTTTATTTCGTGCATAAGTAAAGTTACCACGCATACCTACACTAAAATCTTTGATAAGTGTTTTGGCTGAGAAGCTAGCATCAATCCCCTCATTGGTTACGATACCGAAATTTTGCCAAGGATTTTCGTTAAATCCGTTTTGTGAAGGTACCATCTGGCGTCTGAGCAAAATGTCGTGACGGCGGTTATTGAAATAGTCGGCTTGAAGGGTGATGCGGTTATTGAAGAACGCCAAATCTACCCCATAATTTTGTTTATCTTCTATTTCCCAACCTAAATTAGGAGAAGCAAAACGTCCTTCGGTGATACCGCCTAAATAGTTGATACCACCATTGTTGTTGATACCATAGCCATAGCCATAAGCTCCTTGGTTATATGAAGGGCGGTACAAGAAGCGGTCACCCCCTGTATTATCGTTACCAGTTCTACCATAAGAAACACGCACTTTTAGTCCGTTCATCACTTTGTGAAGTTTTTCACCGTAATAAGGCTCATTATCTACTATCCAAGCTAAACCTACCGCAGGGAAGAAACCAAAACGGTGCCCCTTAGCAAAGTTTTCACTACCGGTAAAACCAAAGTTAGCTTCTACTGAATAACGCTTATCATATATATAGACAGCACGCCCTACATAGCCTTGTTTTCTGTAAGCTAATAGGTTGTCGTGGCTTTGACTATCGCTGTGGTTGTATAGTAATAGCCCTGTAACATTGTGCTTAGTATCGAATATACGTTTGTATTCTAAAGCACTTTCTATGTATATTCTTTTAGAAGAAGAGGTAGAAGCGTTGAGCGAAGTAAGAGGCGATTCGGTAACCATCTGTTTGAGGTTTAGGTTACCATTGATGTCGCGACCTCCGTTTTTGCTATAATCTACTATATATTGAGCTGGTGTTTTGCTACGTCTACCTATCATAGTGGCAGTAGCATCATAGCTTACCATAGCTCTGAACTTAAGTCCTTTGGTAAGGATATCTAAATCTTGCTTGAGGGTAACTGCTGACTGAATGTTAGAACGCCATTCTTTGGCATAGCCTGACTCCATTAGTAAGTTGTAAGGGTTCTGACGAGTACTGCTAGCTCGTGGGTGAGCAGCGTGCATTCCGTTAGAAAACTGCATTGGGAATAAGTTAGGTGGTGCTAAGGTAATGACGTGGAAAAGGGCATCAGTACCTACCCCAGGGTATACGTTTTGCAAATACTGACCACTGAGATTTACGCCTAAAGTAGTGCTATTGCTCACCTCTAAGTCTACATTACTACGCAAGTTATAGCGTTTTACACCTATATTATTTTCGTATTCTTTTTTAGGATTGCTTTTGAAGAGCCCAGATTCATCATAATAAGCACCTGAGATGAAGAATCGAGAGCGTTGCCCCCCACCTCTGAAGCTAAGGGTGTAGCGAGAATTGACAGTAGATTTCTTTAGCAAATCAAGCCAATTAACATCAGGATAGAGGTCGTTATCGGTATGGGCTGCATATTTATCAATAAGAGATTGTGGATATACGTGTGCTTTGCCTTCGTTTTCTAAGGCCTCGTTATAGAGGTTCATAAAATCTACAGAACCTAAGAATTTAGGCAACCGTGTAGGAGCAGAAACAGTAGTTTCGGCTCTGAAAGAGATTTTGGTCTTTTCGCGCAACGCCCCTTGTTTAGAGGTGATAAGCACTACCCCATTAGCTCCTTGAGCCCCATAGACAGCAGTAGCAGCAGCGTCTTTTAGTAGTGTAAAACTCTCTATTTCATCAGGTTCTATATCTGACATTGAGCGAGGTACCCCATCGACTAACACTAATGGATGAGTACCGCCGGCAAACGAACTAATACCGCGAATGAAGAATTCGGAATCATCATAACCAGGTTCGCCAGAACGCTGAATAGAGATAAGTCCGGCAACTTGACCCGCTAAGCCGTTGATAAAGCTACGCGAAGGGATTTTGAGGTCAGCGCCCTTAACGGTACTTACCGAACTTACGATACTCTCTTTCTTCTGTGTGCCGTAGCCTACGACAACTACATCGGAAAGTTGTTGAGCATCTTCTTTTAAAATCACGTTGAGTGTAACATTTTTACCCCCCCCTGTGACTTTTCTGCTTTGTAGTTTGTAACCTACATAGGAGAAATCTAAGACATCTCCTTTTTTTACTTCAATGAAGTAATTACCGTCTAAGTCGGTAGTTACCCCTTTACTAGTACCGTGTACTAAGATATTAGCTCCTGGTAATGGCAAATTTGTTTCGTCTGTTACTTTACCAGCTACCTTTACTTGGGCAGCAAGAGGTAAAGCAAAGAGAAGCAATACGATGGATAATAAAAATCTATACATACAAATAAAAGTTTTTGTTTTGACTGCGCAAAGTTGCGAAATATTTTTATAACTACCAAATTTTCTTCTTAAAAAAAATGTAATTTTAACATTTAGAAAGTAAAACAATAAAAAAAGGCGAATGAAGGGGTATTACATTATTTGCAATGTTTCGATATTTTTGTTGCTGATTTGATAATAGATTTTGTGGAGGCTTCCTGTATTCTTCCTATATCTATTATATATCCTTTCTGTACTGAAGATATAATTGCAGTATTTTTAATAAAGTAGCAAAATGTTTGCTTATTCTAAAATTAGAAATATCTATTGGTATGGTGTTCTTTTGGACAAAAAATGGCGTACCTTTGCGGCGTAGAATTTTAAAAACAAATATCTTATGAAATTAAATACTTTAGGGCTTAACAAAGCCGATGTTGAAAAAGAAATTGGGCTACTAAACGTGCTCTTAGCTAATTATCAAACTTATTACCAAAACCTTCGCGGAGTGCATTGGAATATCAAAGGAAAACGCTTCTTTGAACTGCACGTGAAGTTCGAAGAACTATACACTACCGCCCAAGAACAGGTTGACGAAATAGCTGAACGTATCCTTACCCTCGGCGGCGTGCCTTTCCATACCCTTGAAAGCTACGTGAAACACGCCTCTGTGCCTGTAGGTGAAAATATCTTTGACGATGAAAAAACCGTTCGCTTAGTAATCGACACCATTAGTGCTTTATTGCCTTTGGAAAGAGAAATCCTTGATTTTTCTGACGAAATTAACGACGAGGGTACTAACTCGCTAATGAGCGACTTCATCTCTGGTCAGGAAAAGAACGTTTGGATGCTTAAAGCTTACCTCAACGAAGTAATCTAAGGTTATCAATTCGTCTATATTTTTTAACAATCGAGACTGCCCCCAAAAAGGGCAGTCTATTTTTTTTGGCTGATTGGTATTTTTTTATTACTTTTGCGTATCTGATTATTAACATCCCTCGAGTGCACATACTCCGCTGCGCCAGCTCGCGGACTTCGTTCAAATAAAACATCCCCCCTTGCACATACTCCGCTGCGCCAGCTCGCGGACTTCCTTCAAAGGGGGAAATGCGATGGTCAGCATACACGAGCATTAGGACGAGGAAACGTGGCGGTCAGTATACACGAGCATTAGGACGAGGAAACGTGACGGTCAGCATACACGAGCATTAGGACGAGGAAACGTGACGGTCAGTATAGATGCTATGGTCAATAAAGGATAATTATGATAAAAACCATTATAATCATCACGCTTATACTCTTAGCCTTATGGCTTACGGGCTGTTGGGGGTATAAAGCAAAACAAAATAAGGCTAATACTAATGCTGAGCCTGAATACAATTGGGGAGTAGCGGTGAATGCACCCATAGGTTACCCTATACGCTTTTATGGGGCTATGGTAGGTGGAACTCCTATATCGAGAGAGCTTTACTCCAAAACAAGAGAGCCCGATTGGGGAAATGCTGCGGGGTATGAAAGTCATTCAATGGACAAGCTACCTAAAAGTGTAAATATGGTATGGCTTTCTCTTAAAGAAGATTGCTTTTATAGGCTCAAAACCGCTATTGATTACGAAAAGATAGCAAAACTTTTTAGAGAAGGTTTTAATCAAAGAGTACCTAATGGAGAAGTAAGACATAAAACCTATGATACTATAGTAGTGGGTATTGCCCCCGGTGGCGTAGTAGTGTTATGGGTGGGGTATGGTTATTTGCCTCTTACAGAAATAGGAAGATATCAAGCTGAGAAAATAGAACTTAGAGAACCTGAAGGATTAGACAACCATCAAAGACTTATATTTAGTAAAAAGGATAGAGAAGAGGTTTTAAATAGTAACACCATCATTCCTGAGGATTTTCGTGAGGCAAACAAAAATAAACCCATTCCCTTTGGTCTATGGGATAGCTATCGGGACAATCAGTATCAGTGGTATCCTACTTTTGAAATTCCTAATGGGAAAATAGGGGATGTAGATTATCAGTATTGGAATGGAGAAGCTGGAGCTACCTTGTATACTGATTTCGCTTCCTATATGGGTAAAGAAGATTTCTTCTATTTAGAAGAACCTATTCAAAAACGTTCCTTGTTTAAAGAATTAGTAATTTGGTATAAAGCAGAAAACGGAGAAAAATATTTGGCTGAAGTAAGTTTTGATTGGGAAGCAGTAGTAGCAGCTTATCAAAAAGTATTTGGAAAAGAAGCCGATAAAGTAACTGCTCACTTAGATATTCGCGTAAATCGCGCTAATACCTACCTCACCTTTCAATTGATAGGTGATAATGGCAAACAAACTTTTTTAGAACCTAAAACATTAGAAATTTCAAAATTTACAGAGGAAGATATTATTCCTCCTACCCCTTTTGAATAATAAAAACTTGACTAAAACTATGCCACAGAAATTTGTAATAAAACCATTATTATTTTTACTCTTAGCAACATTCCTAACCTCTTGTTCTATGTTCACCCCCAAAGACGACAATATGAAATGGACTGCCCAATACAACTTTATGGATTTGTATAAGAAAAAGAATGGACCTTATGATCCAGATGCCAATATTGAACTAAGCTTGATATTTTCTCCTATAGAAAATGTCATTATTTTAGGAGCCCAGAAAGATACACCTGAGTTTGATCCTACAGCAACAGAACGGCAAGCGGTACTCTATATCTCTACAGATAGAGGGCAATCCTACAAGGAACTCATTCTTGAAGGAAATGATGTCTATAATATTGCAGCCTATACCAAAGAGTATAGCATTATTGAGACTTCTGGAGATAAAAATAGATATATATACCTCCTTAATCATAAGACTTTTGAAATAAAGGAAATAGATAAGTATAATAGAGATGATGAAACTTATTATGATGATTTTGATGGTCGATTTCTCAAATGTGAAAAGAATGAAATTCGTTTTTTAGCAGATGTATTAAGTAAAGACTCTGTAAAGCTATATGAGATACCTAAAAAACTCACTGCTTATCAGTATTATCCTATTCATCAGAATGGAGATATTCTATATTACAATGGAATATTAGAACTTCGTACTTACAACGTAATTACAGGAGAAGACAAACTCTTTAATCAGCTTAAACATAAATATAATTATTTCTTTCCTGAAAATTCGTCTGATTACAATACCCCTCTTTCTTTGCAAAATGAAAAAAATGAGAATGATGAGGAAACATATGAATTGATGATTTACGATCTTGAGGAAAACTTTGTCCGTAAGATAACCAAAGAGAATCGTGAAAAGTACTATTACTACAAGGATTTTATTTGTGATTATACAAGGCTTCACGCCCATTCTGAATTGCGTTTTTCTTTTGACAAAGGGGAAACGTGGAAAACCCACAAAATTCCTATGGCAGGGGTGTTAGTTTTCAATAAGAATGTAGGTTTCTTTGAGGATAAATACATTATCTTTGAGGGGATTCTCTTTCGTGGTGGAGGAGATGACAGTGGTGGGCGCATAATGGTAGGAGAATTTCAGAAGTAAAACAATTTATATAGAGTATTGATTTTTTGCTTTTTAGTTCTATATTTGCAGAAAAACTATTCTTATGAAAAAGATATTATTATTTTTACTCTTAACCCTGCAGCTCGCTAGCTGTCAAAACCATAATAGCAATAATAAGAATATAAACGAACCTCAATACGATTGGGGTGTAGCGGTGAATGTCCCCATAGGTTACCCTATACGGTTTTACGCTGCTATGGTAGGAGGAACTCCCATTTCAAGAGAGTTCTACACTAAAAAAGAAGAACCCGATTGGGGAAATGCATTTGGCTATGAAAGCCACTCAATGGGATACTTGCCTGCAAGTGTAGATATGGTATGGCTTTCTTATAAAGAAGATTGCTTTTATAAACTCAAAACCGCTATTGATTATGAAAAGGTAGAAAAACTCTTTAGAGAAGGCTATAAAGAAAGATTCCCTAATGGAGAAGTAGATCAATCTACTTATAATACAGTAGTGGTAGGCATAGCCCCTGGGGGTGTAGTAGTGCTATGGGTAGGTAGAGGCTATAAAAAAATTACTGAAATAGGAAGATACCAAGCTGAAAAAATAGATTTGAAAGAGCCTCCTGGGTTAGATAGTCACCAAAGACTCATATTTAGTAAAGAAGACAGAGAAGAAACTTTAAATAGCGATTTGGCTATCCCTAAAGCAGTACGCGAAGCTAATAAAAACAAACCTATCCCCTTTGGCTTATGGGATAGTTATAGAAACCATCAGTACCAATGGTTCCCTGTCTATGAAATTCCCAATGGAAAGATGGGTGATGTAGACTATCGCTATTGGAATGGAGAGGCAGGCACTACCTTGTATACTGATTTTAATTCCTATATGGGTAAAGAAGATTTCTTCTATTTAGAAGAACCTATTCAAAAACGTTCCTTATTTAAAGAATTAGTCATTTCTTACAAAGCTGAAAGCGGACAAAAATATTTGGCTGAAGTAAGTTTTGATTGGGAAGCAGTAGTAGCTGCTTATCAAAAAGTCTTTAGAGAAGAAGCCGATAAAGTAACGGCTCATTTGGATATTCGGATAAATCGTGACAATGATTACCTCACCTTTCAATTGATAGGTGACAATGGCAAACAAACTATTTTAGAACCTAAAGAATTAAAATTTTATAAACTTTCCGATAGGAATATTATAACACCTACTCCTTTAGATTAAAGAGATAAAAAATTAATAAAAATGAAGAGTTTATTTACAATATTCTTTTGTGTGCTTTTTGCGATGGCTGGAGCGCAACCTAAAAATGATTGGCAGGAAGACCAATTGCGCGGCAAAGTGAAGAGCTTGCGCGCTATCCCCTATAAAGTGAAAGGCGGCGAGGGTACTGCTTTTAGCAAAGGCGAGATTGAAGACGATGACGACCTTGTGGTCTTCAAAATGTCGAATATCTACAATAAATATAAACGCTATAATCCTGAAGGAATGCTCGTAGAAACGCGCTTTTTGTTCAAAGACGAAACTATCTATTTGCGCAGTGAGTATTATTACAATCCGCAGGGTAAGCTGTTTATGGAAAGGCAAAATTCTGACAAAATAATGTTTGTGTACGACCCACAAGGCTTCTTGGTGAAAGAAGTAACCTATTCGCCAGGGGGCTTTCTTAAATCGCATATTGATTATGAGGTAGATGCGCAAGGACACAGAGAAAAAGAGACTTACTATATGAGCAATGCGCCTACGGAAAGCACTACTTATCAGTACAACCGCAAAGGGCAGGTAATTGAGAGTATAAAGTATGACAAGGAAGGCAACTTTGTGGAGAAACGCCTTTTTAAATATAACACCCAAGGCTTGGTGGTGCACATACGCACTTACAACAAAGACAACCGACTGATAAAAACGAGTGATAAGACTTATAACCCCCAAGGGGATTGCATTCGCTGGGAAGTGCATAATAAAACTACTAAAGTGAAAATCGTTGAGACCTATCAGTATACCTACGATGCTCATAACAACTGGGTTAGCGCACTGTACTTCGTGAATGGCAGTCCCACCCAAATTATAGAACGAACCCTTGACTATTATGAATAAAATTCACCTTTTTGGTGTACGACACCTTTCGCCTAATGCTGCTACGCATCTGCTGCAATTCTTAGACAAGCACAAACCTAAATGTATCCTCATAGAAGGGCCGGCTGATGCTACTCCGTTAATGCCTCAAATGGCTCAGAAAGGAGTGAAGCCGCCTATCGCTATGTTAGGCTATACCACTGAACTGCCCATTGAGACGGTACTCTATCCGTTTGCTTCTTATTCTCCTGAATACCAAGCTATTTGTTGGGGGGTAAAGAAGAAAGCTACTCTTCGGTTTATAGATTTGCCTTCGGAAAATATGCTAAAACTACGCCAAGAGCAACCCACGGAAGAAGAGGGTGAAAAGGCTAAGGCTTTCTACACCTATCACAATAGTCTGTACAAGCAATTAGCTGAGCAGATGGGCGAAACGGACTATGAAAATTACTGGGAAAGGCACTTTGAGCATCGACAAGAAAAGGATAGCTTTGCCCCTACCCTTGCGCTGCAATCGGAAGAAATGCGCAAGATGGTAGTAGATAAGGAGTGCGAGGAGGCTCCGTTTGACTTTTCGTACAACCTTATTCGCGAGGCGTATATGAAGCGCGAAATAGCGCAGGCTTGCACCGAGTTTAAGCCTGAGGAGATAGTGGTAATAGTAGGGGCTTATCACCTATCGGGTATAGAAAACGACTTGCCTGCGATGACTGATGAGGAGCTGAAGAAGTTGCCTAAAGCGAGCAGTCAGCTTACCCTAATGCCTTATTCGTATTTGCGCCTAAGCAGCCGCACGGGGTATGGAGCGGGCAATATGGCTCCTTATTACTTTGAGCTGATGTGGCAAGCGATGCAGCAAAACACTATGGATAAATTGGCGGCTACTTATCTGACTAAAGTTGCCAAGATATTGCGCGCTCAAGGGCAAAACGCTTCGTCTGCCAGCGTGATAGAGGCGGTGCGCCTTGCCAATGTGTTATCGGCAATGAAGGGGGGAGAATACCCTGTATTGGAAGACCTACACGATGCGGTCATCACTTGCTTTGGCGGTGGTGGATTGGCAGGGGTAGCCGAAGCCATAAACAAGGTAGACATAGGTACGGCTATAGGGGCACTGCCTGAAGGGGTAAGCCAAACGCCTGTGCAGGAGGATATGAACCAAGAGCTGAAGCGGCTTAAACTAACGAACTACAAATCGGCCGTTGCTCAAGACCTCAGCCTAGACCTGCGCGAAAATCTGAAAGTAAAAAGCAAAGAAGCTGCCTTTATTGACCTGAATAGGTCGACTTTCTTGCACCGGCTAACGGTGCTAGGCATTCACTTTGCCACCCAGCAGGGTACGGCTCAGGACAAAGCTTCGTGGGCAGAGAAATGGGTGCTGCAATGGAGTCCGGAGGTAGAAATAGAGATAGTAGAAGCGAACCTAAAAGGGGAAACTTTAGAGATCGCTACTGCCTTTGTACTAAAAGAGCAGCTAAGCGAATGTACTGATATATCATTGGTAGCTAAGATTATACGCAAAGCCTGCGAGTGTAGGCTCACGGATATTTTCAGCAATGCACTAAGTACTTTGCAACGGCTGTTAGTAGACACTAATAGCTTTGTGGAAACGGCTATGGCTGCGCAAGAGCTATCGGTGCTGATACAATACGGCGACCTGAGACAGTTCAACCTTGAACCGCTGAAGCCTATACTGCAACAGCTTTTTTTGCGCGCTGCCCTCTTGCTAACCGATGCAGCGGCTTGCGATGACAAAGCTGCCAATACTATAGTGCCGGCTATCAACGCTATGGAGTACATAAGCGAGCAACAATACGAGCTGGTAGATGTAGAGACGTGGCACAAAGAGGTAGCGCACGTGGCGTGGCGAGATGACCTGAATAGCAAGCTATCGGGAGTGGCTTTTGCCGTTCTGTTAGAGCATAATTTGGCAACCGAAGAGGAGTGCAGTCGGGAGGTATCGCGGCGGCTTTCTGCTGGCGTTCCTGCTGATTTAGGGGCAGCGTGGTTTGAAGGTTTTTCGGGGCGCAACCGCTATGCCCTACTATCGCGCACTATTATATGGCAGGAGTTAGACAACTATGTACGTCAGTTAGACGAAGAGCAGTTTTTGCGGTCGGTAGTTTTCTTGCGTCGCGCCTTTGCTGATTTCGAGCCTAACCAAAAGAACAGTATAGCCGAACTATTGGGCGACCTTTGGGGTACTGGTAAAGAGGCTACCGCTGAACGCCTGCAAGAGGTGCTGAACGAAACTGAAACCAGCAAATTAGAAGAGCTAAACGATTTTGACTTTGATTTTTAAGATATGAAAGAAGTATTTGCATTGTACCGAAAATTGCGTGAGCGTCAGTTAAAGTTGCTGAACAGCTTCACGCCTGAAGAGCTTGCCACTATACCAGCAGGTTTTAAGAACAACATATTGTGGAATATCGCCCACTGTGTGGTAACCCAGCAGCTGTATTGCTATGCTAATAGCGACCTGCCGACTTACCTAAGCGATGATTTTATAGCTAAGTACCGCAAAGGTACTGTGCCTGATGGGCATATCCCTACCGCTGCCGAGATAGAGGAAGTGCGCAGCCTGATGTTCAGCACCCTTGACCATCTGGAAGCTGACTACGCTAAAGGGATATTTAAGCACTACAACCACTACCTGACAGGCATAGAATACCCTTTGACCAATATTGATGAGGCTATTTACTTCAATATTTCGCACGAAGGGGTACATCTGGGCAGTGTGTTAGCGTTGAAGTGCGCTATTGCTAAAAAATAAGAGGCTGTCTGAAAAGTTTTATTTTATCTATCAAAGAGCTTATTGGTATTAATAAACTCTTTTATAACTCGTTGATTATTAACATCCCCCCTGCCCCCTTCGAAGGGGGAGATGTGACGGTCAGCATATAGGAAAAACTTTTCGGGCAGCTTTTTCATTTTTTGTCTTTATTATAAAAACTGTACTTCGTATAGGTTGCGGTAGTAGCCGTTCTCTATTTGTAGCAACTCGTCGTGAGTGCCTATCTCTACGATATTACCTTTGTCGAGTACGATTATCTTATCTGCTTTTTTGACCGTAGTAAGTCGGTGGGCTATGATGATAGAAGTGCGCCCTTCGGTTATCTTTTCGGTAGCCTCTTGTATTAACTGTTCAGAGTGCGAATCGACTGAGGAGGTAGCCTCGTCTAAGATGAGTATTTCTGGACTATGCACATAAGCGCGTAAGAAAGCAATAAGCTGTCGTTGCCCTGCTGAGAGCATCGTACCGCGTTCCTTAACATTATAATCATAGCCTTCGGGCAGCTGCATCAGGAAGTCGTGCACGCCTATGCGCTTAGCTGCCTCAATGACCTGCTGGCGAGTAATATCGGGATTACGCAGCGTGATATTGTTGTAAATACTATCAGCAAACAAGAATACATCTTGCAACACGGTAGCTATGTGCTTGCGCAAAGAGGTAAGGGTGAAGGTGTTGATATTCACGTCATCTATATAGATAGCCCCTGCAGTAAGGTCGTAGAAACGATTCAGCAGGTTGGTAATAGTGGTTTTACCAGCCCCCGTAGCCCCTACTATAGCTACTGTCTCACCGTGTTTTACTTCAAAACTAACTCCGTGCAAAATCTCTTCACCAGCTATATATTCGAAATGAACATTTTCAAAACGGATAGAGTTCTTTACCTGAGTAAGCTCTTGCGTACCTTGTTTTTCGGTATCTGCATCGGTATCGAGGATTGCAAACACACGTTCTGAAGCAATGACCCCCATCTGTAGGGCGTTGAACTTATCGGCTATATGCCTAAGCGGGCGGAAAAGTTGTTGTGAGAGCTGAATGAATAGGAAGATATTGCCTAAGTCGTATACGCTATTATTTACCAACTCTCTACCGCCAAACCACACGATGAGCGCAATGGTAATAGAGATACCCAAATCGCCAATAGGGAAGAAAATAGAGTTGTACCAGATAGTTTTCAGCCACGCTTGTTTGTGTTTTTCGTTTATCTTTTTGAAACGGTCGAGTTCTTCTTTCTCTTGAGCAAACAACTGCAATACCTTAATGCCCGAGATACGCTCTTGCACAAAGGAATTGAGGTTAGCGACCTCGTGACGGACTTCGACAAAAGCTGCCTTCATAGAGCGCTGAAACCAACGGGTAAAATAGAGTATCAGCGGCATAGTAGCATAGCTGATAAGGGCTAACTTCCAGTCGATTACGAACATTACTACGGTAATGACCAACATTTTGAGCAGGTCGCTTGCCATCTCGAACAATCCTGAGCTGAATATTTCGCCTATACGCTCCATATCGTTTACGGCACGAGTAACGAGTACCCCTATAGACGACTTATCGAAATAGCGCATCTTTGCCCATAGCAGGTGGTCGAACAGGCGCTGACGGATGTCGCGTATTACTGTCTGTCCCAACCAGTTAGAGAAGTATGAAAAGAGGAATTGCATTAGTACCTCAGCCAATAGTAGCCCCACTAAAACGTAGGTAATGAGTACTAACCCATCGTAGTTTTTGGGTGTAATATAGCTATCGATAGCTACCTTGATAAGGTAAGGCTGAGCTGTAGAGAAGATAGACGACAGCACTGCAAAGAGTGCTACCGCTACAAAAGTACCCCTATAAGGTTTGACGAAATAAGAAAGTTGTCGGAAGGTATGTTTGGTACGAATATTGTGTTCTGCCATTGTTGTAGTGCGTTTGTACGGGGCAAAGATACGGATAATTAGTGAATTTTTTTGTGCCTTTCTATTTTTTTTACTATCTTTGTCGCCTTACAACGTAACACTTAAGAAAAACAATCTCTTTTAGAATATGCAATTTAGAAAATATACACTCGGAACATTTATGTGCTTTATGATGGGCGTACTTGCCCCTCAAGCCCAAAATACTACTCCTAAAGACACTATTAAAACAATATTGCCTGCTAATAAACACGAAGCCCTCAATAAGCTCAACGACAACCCCAAAGCTAAAAAATACGATGAGAAATGGCTGAAAGAGCTCTCTAATTCAGACCTTTTCTTTCAGATGAGCGAAGATATTGCTTCTGAACCTACTAACGTAGATTATGGCGAACTACCTACTGAAGTGCTTAAAGAACGCCTTGAGAAACTTAATGAAAAAACTCCTTTCAACATAGAATACAACCCTGTATTAGAACAGGTTATCAAATCATTCCTCAAAAACCGCCGCTCGTCATTAGAACGCCTGATGAGCCTTAGTGATTATTACTTCCCGATGTTTGAGCAGGAAATGAGCAATCAGAAAATTCCTTTAGAAATTAAATATTTGGCTATAATTGAGTCGGCATTAAACCCTAAAGCCCGTTCGCATGCAGGAGCTACCGGTTTATGGCAGTTTATGTACGCTACTGGTAAAAGCTATGGGTTAGAGGTCAATAACTACGTAGATGAACGCAGCGACCCCATTAGAGCTACTAAGGCGGCTGCTAAGTACCTGAACGAACTTTATAAAATCTTTGGCGATTGGGATTTAGTACTCGCCGCTTACAACTCTGGCCCTGGTAACGTAACTAAAGCGATACGTCGCTCAGGAGGCAAGACTAACTATTGGAATTTGCGTCCTTACTTGCCTAAAGAGACCGCCGGCTATGTGCCTGCTTTCTTGGCTACGCTCTATATATTTGAATATGCTAAAGAACACGGTTTCAAACCTCAAAAGCGTACCAACCATTTATTTGAGACTGACACTATACGCGTAAAACAAGCGGTACCATTTAAAGATATAGCCGAGATTACCGGTATGGATGTGCAAGATATACAGTTTTTCAATCCTTCTTACCAGCTTGATATAGTACCTTATGTAGAAGGACGCAACTATGCTATACGCCTGCCAATATCGGAGATAGGGAAATTTGTAGCCAACGAAGAGGCTATCTACTCTTACCTAAATGAAGAAAAAGCTAAACGCGAAAAACCTCTGCCTGAAGTGATGAAAGGCGACCAATATTCAGCCAAAGCAGGTAAGAAAGTGCTCTATACCGTTAAGAAAGGTGATAATCTTGGTAAGATTGCTAGCCGTAACGGGGTGAGTATCTCTAACCTTAAACGATGGAACCGTATCAAAGGTAAGAACGTAAGAGTAGGACAACGACTTATTATCTATAAATAAAACTTTCATAGAGAGTCCGAATGATTTTCGGGCTCTTTTTTTGTATAATGAAAAAAACTACTTTATTAAAACTTCTAAGCTTATTTTCGGCAGTGAGAGGCTATAACATTATGATGGTATGTTTAGCTCAGTATCTGGCGGCTATCTTTGTGCTATCGCAACGCCCTTATAAAGAGGTGCTTTTTGATGAATCGCTGTTTATGCTCGTACTCTCAGGAGCTTTGGCTATAGCAGGAGGCTATATCATCAATGGTTTTTACGACCAAGAGAAAGACCTTATCAACAAACCTATGAAAACGATGATTGACCTCTTAGTAAGTCAAAACACACGGCTCACCCTTTATTTCTTGCTTAACCTCTTATCGGTAATAGTAGCCAGCTATGTATCTTTCAGGGCTGTACTCTTCTTTTCGCTCTATATCTTTGCTCTTTGGCTCTACTCACATCGCATAAAAAAAATAGCCCTCTGGGGCAACCTTAGTTCCGCCAGCTTGGCTATTATTCCTTTTTTTGCAGTATTTGTGTATTACCGCAATTTTGACCACAGTATCTTTCTACACGCTATACTGATTTATCTACTCGTGCTTATCAAAGATTTCGTAAAAGATTTAGAGAATATCAAAGGCGATTTAGTGCACAATTACGCTACTATACCTGTAGTGTATGGCGAGCGTTTTGCTAAATGGCTTATCACCCTTAGTGTGCTGCTATGTAGCCTACCGGTATACCTGTTGCTCAACTACTTCAGCATTGGTTGGTTAGGATACTTCTTACAATTTATGATGGGCTACTTATGCCTCTTTCTCCTCTTCTTATGGCTTAGCCATACCCAAGCCCGCTATGCCCTACTGCATAATATGATAAAACTCATTTTAGTAATAGGCGTATTAGCTACTGCTACCATTAATAATTGACAAATCGGCAAATCAACTAATTATCTCTTTCTTCACCGTTGAGTATCTGCAGATAGCTCTTATAACGCGACCAAGCGATAGTACCTTCCTCTAAAGCCTCTTTAATAGCGCATTGGGGTTCATCAGTATGCAGGCAGTTATGAAACTTGCAATGGTGCTTAAGAGCAAAAAACTCAGGGAAGTAATCAGTCAGTTCTTCTTTCTCTATCTCTACCATACCAAAGCCTCTAATACCAGGGGTATCGATGATACGCGCCCCATTGGGTAGGTCAAACATCTCAGCAAAGGTAGTGGTGTGCTGCCCTTGCAGGTGTTGCTCGCTTATAGCGGCTGTCTTAAGGTGCAGCTCTGGGTCTATTGCATTGATAAGAGTCGACTTACCTGACCCCGAATGCCCCGATACCACACAAGTTTTACCCTCCATTACTGCCATTACCTTATCTATATTCTTACCTGTAGCAGCCGAAATACCGATACACTCATAGCCTGCTTGGCGGTATAGCTGGGCGAGGAACTTCACTTCGTCAATCTCTTCTGCGTTATAAGTATCTATCTTGTTAAAAAGCAATATTGTTTTGATACCATACGCCTCAGCCGTCACTAAAAAACGGTCTATAAAGGTAGTAGAAGTCAGCGGATTATTAAGCGTCACTACTAAAAAAGCAAGGTCTATATTCGAGGCAATAATATGCGTCTGCTTCGATAGGTTTACCGAGCGGCGTATGATGTAGTTATCACGAGGTTTAATTTCGGTAATAATACCCTTAGTCCCCTCTTCTACCTCAAAAGTCACCCTATCGCCTACCGCTATCGGATTCGTATTTTTAATACCTTTCAGCCTAAAACGCCCTTTGATGCGGCAGTCATACGCGGCCCCTGTAGCTATATCTTTCACCACATACCAGCTACCTGTCGATTTATATACCAATCCTTCCATTTAATTATATACCACTGAAGTAGTTTCAGGCTTTTTCAAGTCGATGCGGAAAATATGTTTAGGGTCTTTAGCGTCTATTTTCCCGTTATTATTACTATCTAAGTAAGCGTATACAAACAGTAGGTCATTCACATAATCATAGTCAGAACCCACTACCCCATAATTCTTCTCTATAAGCGCACGTATTTTCTTACCCTCTAAGCTAAAGAGGTAAAAGCGACGTAAATCATCGCGATTTATATAGCCGTCTTTGTTAGTATCCTCATCATAACAAGACACCATATAATATTGACGTGTGATGGGTTTGTTAGCTAACACATCCGTTAGCGGTGAGGGGTAATAAAAGTTTTTTATCCTCACAGGTTGTTCAAACAGCATTTTGCGCTCGCCAGTGGTATTGTTGGTTATCGAGATATTCATCAGGTCATCACCATAGATAGCTTCAAAGCCGGCTACTATATTGTTGTGCATATTGTAGTAGTCAGCCTTATTGCGTAGTTCTTCATAATCGTTCTCATTCCTGTACGACAACTCGTTATACTCTATATCGTTTGTATAGGGAGTGCCGTCTTCATAATAGCGTACTTTTAGCATAGGCAGCAAAGCGTACTGAGGGTGCCCCGTAAAAATCACTCTTAATGGTCGTAGGGTAAGCTCAGTGTTGTTAGCTTTTAGGATGCTGTCGTTCTCAGCAGGGTCTTGGCGATAGACATCGTGATAAGGTTTATCGTATACATCAGCCGCTGTTTTTCTCTCGCAGCTTCCCCACAAAAGACCTGATAATAATAAGAGAAATGTTCTTTTCATTGTATTTGATTTTTTATAGTTATATCGTTAAAAGGATTCTGACAAATCGGCAAATTGACAAATCGGCAAATTGACAAATCGGCAAATCGACAAATCGGCAAATCGACAAATCGGCAAATCGACAAATCGGCAAATCGGCAAATCGGCAAATCGACAAATTAAAATACATTAGCATACACTACGGCACTAATACTCTTCACAGGCACGTACAATACCGACTCGCTAAGAGCTGAGGGTGACAACCATTTTTCTGTCTGAAATGTGCGTTCTAAAAACACAAATAGCGACCCAACTATTACCGCTGCCTTTAGCACTCCAAAGAGAGCCCCTGCCAAGCGATTCAAAAATCCTAATTCAGCCGCCTTTAGCATTTTGGTAAGCACTTTGGCAAAAAACATCACTGCCAACATCAGTACTATCAGCGTGAGCCCAAAAGCCACTACCTCTATCGTTTGTTGGCTGCTAGGCATCAGTTCACCCAACAGACGTGCCGTAAAAAACGAAAAGTGTATCGCCCCATAGATACCTACTACTATGGCTAATAAAGATGCCATCTCAATAATGAGACCGCGCATAAAGCCTCGTACCAGTCCGAAGCCTAAGATTACTAATAATAGAATGTCTATCTTGTTCAATTTTGAATTGCGAATTATAAATTATGAATTATTTTACAGTTTTTCTAAAGTACTCACACTCATTTAGCACCTCTTTGTAGTACTTAGTATGCGGATATTTCCGCAGTTCTTTAAAGCCTTTCCAGTCTTTAAACATAACATCATCATAATTAGCCCCATCCCAATACGTTGGTTTGTAAAAATAGGTTTGGTTGTAAAACTCATTGCGCTCTGTTTTGGCAAGCAGATAGGCTATTTTAGCCCTTTGCTCGTCGTTAGTAGCGTGTTTTTGAGCCAAAAGGTAATACTGCTTCGCCTTATCCATACCGAGTAGCAACACTCGGTTTTCGTCTTTTACTCCCAGCGAACCCGCTTCTCCCAGAATGTTATTGTAGTAAAAAGCGCGCAAACTGCCGTAGTAAGAAGCGTTGTAAAACGCATTCCCTACCAAGAGGGCATTGTTATACACATCGTCATTTTGCGCTATTTTCGCCTCCATCTCCTTCACTTTTTCTAAGAAAGAGAGCTTAGTATAGGGGTTTCGCTGTTTTTTGGCGTGTTCACAATCGTGACAGTCGGTTATAAAGCCATTAAACGGATTAGCAGGCAATAGCGCATCACTCTTTTTCAGTCTCTTAGTTACCATTCTGCCTGTCTCTTCATCATATACCCTTTCATTTACATAAGGCGTTTGGTTCATTTGGGCAATCGCCTCGTCTATAGCATCGCGATAAAAAGCATAGATAGCGCGACTCTCATAAATATCACCTAAGTTGAATGCGTAGTAGTTAGCCCAATGTTGTTCCCATTCGCTCTTGTCTGTTTTTAGCAAAAACTGCTCCATCGCTACCGACTGCTGCTCATTTTTGTAGTAATTAGGTTGAAAGTCGAGCAACTCGCTCATCAGTGTATTGCCTTTCTCGCGGTACAGTGCCGCCAAGTATTGCCTTACCAAAGCAAAGGCATTACCACTGCGCAACTTTTCTTTTCCACTCTCGTTAGCATCTTCAAAATAGTGCCACAACCATTGCACACGCTTCAATAGTCGTTTTTCTACTTCTTTATCAATAGTCTTACAGCTTGTTACCTCATTTAGCACATCTATAATTCTTATTTGCGCTTGTTGTTCTGGCGTTTTAGCCTCTTTTTCTGCCTTTTGTAGAAATGCCTTAGCCCGTGCGTTCTCACCCTTATACATCAGCAGATAGCCCGCCGCTACATTCCATAAGTACTTGTTTTTCACTGCAGTATGCTCTGCCGCATTAACGAGCCAATCTATAGTGAAAGCACTCATCTCCTTCTTATTGTGCTGGTGATAGGTAGCTGTTTGCTTCAGCGGATTGCCTTCATTCCATACATTTACCTTGTATTCTACGCCATTCACATAGCGCGATAGCAAAAAGTCCACCTCTTCCGAAGCCGGATTTATAGCCAAAATACGCTGTATAGCCTCCGCCTCATTAGTGTCATAATATCCTTGCATAGCCCACAGAGCGCATTGCTCCTGAGGGGATAGGCTTGGCAGAATAGTATTTATCTGGGCTTGGGTAAGCGGGTGGTAATCGTAAGTGAGTATCTGGGCTTTGTCAGGCATACCTACCCATACTTTGGCAAGAGTAGCATTGGCATTAGCGTATTGCTTTTGGGCTTTGTAAGCACCTGCCACATAGTACAAAGCGCGGTAATACAAACGGTTTTTAGGTTGTGCGTCTTGGGTTTTAGCAAAATAATCTATCACACTACTTCTGTTAGCCGAATAGAAACGCAAACGAACCGACTGAAACCACATCCGGTTAGCAAAGAAAGCATCTTTGCCCTTCAAGGCTTGTGCGTATAGCTTGTCTGCTTTGCTTATTTCAGTTTGAGCAATACGCTCAGCCTGCTTGCTTTCGTCATAATTCCAAGGGTTGAAGTGAGAGGCTGTAATAGGCTCATTATTGCGAGCTATCTGCAAAAAAGCGAGGAAATTCTGCACTCGTTCATTTTTATTAGCTTTAAGTGTTTGCAAAGACGGACTCTCACCATACATCAGCGCGTATATAGTATTAGTAGGGAGTTGAGTCCCCAAATAGGCATTCCAGTCAGCTACGTCATTTCGGCTGTAGTCACGGCTACTGGCATTGATATAGAGCCAGTTGTAGAAAGTGCTTTCAGTATCGAAGAAAAGAGGGGTGTAATTAGTATTATTCACCGTCACTTCAGGTGAAAACACCGAGCCGTACTCGCGCCATTCAGGCTCGAATATACAAGCGTAAAGGTACATACCTGCACTAAGTACGCAGGCTACACAAGCCGTAATAATAATATATTTTTTACTTCGGTTCATTATTTGATATATAAATTTAGTTTTAATACAAAGGAACACCTATAAGTCGGAAATCTTTCTGATTTATAGTATATATTTTCAGGTTATAATACAATACAAGTATCACAAATTACTTTTTCTTTCATCTGAATCTACTTTTTGGCATTCAGCTACCTTACAGGCACTTTATCAACAGTGGTGCCTGTTAATCTGGTCGTTCTTATAGCGGTTGCTGGCATAATATTTTTATTTCTGAATAAAATAAAAGTTCCCAAAAATTAGTAATTTTGTGTTTGAGAAAAAAGAACACCAAAATTCAGGAACTTTGG
>OJLB01000143.1_pt1 | contig 45831 bp, 44 predicted proteins | sample 1596861 | NCBI WGS metagenome assembly OJLB01 (sample SAMEA3904681, study PRJEB24821) | metagenome | biome: Builtin; feature: hospital; material: surface | place: USA | collected 2013-06-06
CGAGATCATGCCTAGTCTCGTGGGCTCGGAGATGTGTATAAGAGACAGGGATGGGAGAAACGTACGCCGTATTTCTGAGCGGCCTCCATTTGCTGGTCGACGTCAATGGTGACAAGATCAAGCTCCTTTCCACCAACCAGGCTTGGCGTGCTTGCAAGCTTATGAAGCATGGGGCTTAGCATCTTGCATGGTCCACACCATTCAGCGACAAAGTCAACAAGCAAGGGCTTCGTGCCTTGCTCTTGCAGAAGCTGAGCAAGACGGTCCCCAGTGATATTCTCTTCGATCCGTCGCCTAATGACCGATGTCGAAAACGTGCGCATAGAACGCACTGCACACACAGCGGCACGGCGCATGCCAAGCAAAGTGGTCATGGTGACGATGGGTTAAATAGACGAAGTGGATGCGGTGGGGATATAATGCGGCGCAGATCTAAAAATAACTCTGAAAGAAAATCCGTGCATGAAACATCACGTTCGAAGGGATGGGCGCAGACGCCGCATTGTTGAAACAGAGGGGTTTTTCTGTAGGCGGAATCTAATTTTAAGATTTTCACTTGGCGAGCGTCATCGCCCATCAGGGTGAAGATGTCCAATGCGAGCAATGGCGAGCCTGTCGACATCAATGCAGAGGATCGTCAAGGTTGGAATTGGACTGACACTATACAGAGTGCTGTGCGACGAGTCCATGAATGCATTGCCGTGACCAGCCAGCCATGGGTGCCAGACAATTCTTGCTCAGTAGCATTGGGCATTCTTCTCGAGGCACTGCAGCATTATCGCGATACTGTGTTGGACTCGCTGTTGGATGCGCTCAAAGACATGGAACTTCCAAGCACATTGAATACCATTGATGCGCGGTTGCGTCTTTACCAAGTACTTTGTATGACGCGAGTCGTGTCATCCTGCATGTTCCATGAGTGGCTATCTTATCAGAGAGAAGACATTACGTCGACGCCATACGGTGCATGGAGAGATCCAAAGCGACAGAGAGAAAGCACTGTGCGCAAGACCGTTGCCACGGTCGCGAAACATTTTGAACGTTTGCTCACGTACGAGCATGCTTTGATTTCGGCGCGCGCGAATGAACCAGCGCACGGGGCCAATGAGTCGGACAAGTCACGTCCTCTGTCCTTCTTGTCGCGTGACTCGGATAGCAGCATGCGCGACGAAGAATGCCTGTATGCCATGCATGATGCGCACAACGGGCTGAATATGACGAGTGCGAGCCCCGATGCGTACTATGTGTTGGACGCCCACTTCCCTCCGACACGCGCCCCCATCAAAATGTCGGCAAGTGGCGTTTCATACACAGCTACCATGTGGCAGACACCAGCCGATGCACTGGATACACCACCGCTAACATTGGCGGCGTCGCTGTACCGTGAGCTGTCATATCTAATGCTGTATGTTAGCTCGAGTGACTGGGACCTGTCTTTTCAGCGGTGTGAGAGCCATCCAGACTCGCGCGTAACAATTCGGCTGATAGAGTGCTTGCACTGGCGGTGGCCACAGCTAGACCGATTCTTGCGTGCAAAACATCGCGACTTGCCTCTGCTTCCGCGCACGTTGTTCAGTGCGTATGTTGTGATGATTCGACGCATTGTGCACAAATGGGCGCTTTTCCATGCGGATGAGCGAAACGCTGTGTGTGCTTCAGAGATGCCAGAGGCCGCTTCACTGCTGTTCGACGGCTTGTACGTGCTGTTAGACTCCCCGCGTCGCCGCGTTATGATCTGGCCCACGCTGGGCGTCCTGGTGGGTCTTGCACCTGTAGCGTATGCACCAACGCGAATGCGACGCGAATCACACTCAAAAAAATGGTTGTATCTGGACGCGTTGTACCATCACATGTCACACCCGCGGCTTGGGCCGGCAGCCTGGTTTTCGACGGTCCTTATCCACAATCTGTGCGCGCTCGGCAAGTCAGCGAGTGTGCCTCAAGCGATCACGTCAGCCACAAGCACGCGGCTGTGTGAGCTGCTGCACTTGTACCGACCGGAAGATGCGCGCTTGGCAGGCCTGTTTCTTGCTTCGCTTATTGTACTCGGGTACACGGAAACAGCCATGGACCTCATCCACTCGTTTTTGTATGCGCGTCCAAGCCATGCAGGCGTTTTGGTTGTAGCGCATGCGCTCTTGAAGCTGCTTGTGCGTGATTTAGGTGCGTGGCGCCGCAAGCTATACCCGCCATGTGCGCCTGTGCTACGTCGTACTTATCGAGGTATTATCCGCACATGGATCGCAACAACCAAGGTTGACGACATGTCGATCGCTGTGCTTCACAGCATACTGTATCTTGCATTGTTAGATCCCATGGCTGTGCTAACGCTCCTGCCGAATGAGTCAGATGCAGAGCTGCGTCTGCCACAGACGCCCACCGTCGCCCAGCTTGATGCTGCGCTGCAGAAGGACTCGCGTGTTTCGTTAATTCTTGGATTCTTGCACATGCCCACGACAGTCGTAAGTTTGCATGCGGCGTCGCTAGCGGCGCTGAAGCGCCTTAGTGGGGGTACACCTGCATCGGCAGTGCTTTCGCGCTTCCCATACGTGCCAAGCTGGGTGGTTGAGGGACCCAAAGCGGCGTTCACGGATACCTCGCAGATCCTGGCGATCTTAGCACCGGCTGACCTGGAATCTGCTCGCTCTGCTTCGCATCATGTCTTACAGGCTGAAAGCGAAGGCTCAATGCTATATTGGCTTGTTGCACTTCATACGGCGCTTTCGCGGATCCTTCGCTCACACGGTTCGATAAAGCCGACGATCGGACCGACAGCCGTGTTGTATGGCCTGTGTATGCCGAACTTGTCGGTCGTGCAACAGTCACTGGACGTGGGAATTGTGCTTGACCAACTTGCTGACCTCCCTACTCCGTTGCCGTTGCTCATCAAGGCACGGCCCAACTTGTCGCTCATCTGCCAGGTACTCAGCGCTGTTGAGCCGCCGAACGCGATGGTCGTCACAGCTTGGACGGGTCTCATGCGTGTCTTGCAGCATATTCTGCCACGGTATTCGCACGGCCGAGTGTCGAAGTCGGAGCTGACACACATGGCGCATGTGCTTGTTGCTGGTGCGCACGTTGCACTGCACGACGCACCTGAGTCGAGCGAAATGCCGCTTGTCCGCACTGTGGCCGACTTGCTCCTTTATTATTCGACGCTGCATGACCTCGCGTTCATTTTGCTTGAGGCCGTGCCAACGCCTGTCTTGCCGCACATCGTAAGTATCGTGCACGAAGGCTTACCTCGCGATACGGCATCACTGGCGGCTTGGCTCAGGCTGCTACATGATATCGTACCACGTGTCAATGTCGCTACGCTGCCGTCTACGATGCTGCGCCAGCTTGTCGACATGCTGCTTGTGTGTGCGCGATCTGCCGAAAGCTCTGGCTCGCGTCGAAACGTGTGTCAAGTGGCTGGTTTACTTGCGCAGTGTGAGCGGGTGGAAGTCGACTGCGCACGCGCTGAGCTTGTCGATTGCATCCTGCCGTGGGCGTTAAGTGACGAAGCTTTGCGCAAGGAGACGCTCGAATGTGTTGCACCACTGACGACGCGTCTCACGGATGACATTGCGCCTATTGTTCTGCGCTTGGATTCGTCGTCGCAGTCGGCGCTGTCTCGGCGCACAGCGCGCATCGTGGACCGGCTGATCTGTGCCGCAAGTCTTGACAAAGACATGGATGCTGGTGTGCGGGACATGGCATTGGGGCATGAACCATCGTTGGCTGTCACAGCCCTGGAACATGTGCTGCGTCAAAATATGGACTTTCTGGCTCGTGAGGCCGTCACTCTAACTGTGTCGCCCCTGTCGTCTGCACGCATTGCAATTATGTTGGCTGTATCGCGGCTTTTCACTCTGCCTGAGTTCGCAGCACTGGATTCGGCAGCAGAAGTGCCTCAGTTCGATATAGCTGACGCGCTCTTTGCCGAGGATGGTCGTTGGATAGCGCGTTGCATCTCCAGTGGCGCTATCAGCGATGCTCAGCTGCTTGAGCGCGTGTTGGCCGGGATGATGCACATTGACAAGATCCATAAGATCCTGCTTGCCTTGCTGGACATGGAGATCGACACATGCACGGGCAATGCCCAGTGGCTTCGGACGAATTCGTCGACGCTCGCTTTTTTGTCCGCATATGCACGGCGATCTGCATATGTTCACACCCAATCTGTTGTGCACCGCCTGGCCGGAGTGGTGGCGTCGCTTCCGCCAGATGCTCTCGATTGGGATGCAGCACAGTCGGAAGATGCCCAATCCATGCGTCTGAATGAGGCGATGCGTCTTATCCTCATCGCGAGCGATGAGCTTATTGAATTTATCCGCATGCTGCCGGCGGAGCTCCATTGGCTCTGCGAGCAGGTGTATTCCGCTGTCCAGGTGCGCTTTGGGGCGGATCTGGCTGCTCACTCCCTTGGTACGTTCCTTTGCTTGCGTGTGCTGGGTCCAGCAATTGCCGCGCCTGAGACAATCGCCGTCACGATGCCGAAAGGCGATGCGGCTCGTCGTGCACTTCTCTTCCTCAACAAAGTGCTCGTCGCACTTCCACAGGGTCGCTTCCCCGCACACCGTGAGGGCACTTTCACCGCACTGAATGACCTCATGATGGAACGCGGCCAGGTCCTCGTGCACGTGCTACATGAGTCTAGTCGACATGGCCAACAGCATGCGCAGCAACTGGATGTCACGACGCGCATCTTGCCACAACCCGTACTGCGGCCGCTTCGTAGGCTCATGGAGGAGCGTGCGTTGCACGGCGATGCTAATGCGTCCACATTGTTGCAGCTGCTCCCTCGGTCCCCGTCGCTGCATGAGCGCATTGCCACAGCACTTGGTGGTCAAAGTGCTTCGACGATGCTGGATTTTTTCTTGAAGACGTACTCCTCGGGTGACCTGCGTGGCACCTCCGCAATACGTACGACGATATGCAGTGATGGTCGCATCATTCTAATGCTTCTATATTCAAAATTCGATACAGTGCGTGCTGACTTTGTGGCACTCGCACATATGGTGCTCACGACAATCGTGCAATTCAAGCGGCCGTGGAGTATGCTACTTGATCTCACAGGTGCGACAGAACGACAGCTTCTTCAGACGCAATTTATCGTATTTGTTGCGACGCTCATACCGGCGCCCATCTTCCGTGCCCTGCAGTCGATCATTGTTGTGCACGCCGGCACTGTTGTTAAGCGGCACGGCTGGAGCATTAATGACGAACCGTTTCACAACTGCTTTCTGATACGCCGTGAGAACGAAGGTGGACCTCCTCTCACTTTCACATGGGTCACATACGCAGATGATATCAAAGCGCTACATCCAGACATTCGTGCATCGTTGCCACCCTCGACCACGCGTCTTTTTACGCTCAAGCCAAAGTACATTCATTCGAACATAAGTATCGACGATGGCTTCTGCACGCCGATGCCTGCTACGCTCACTTTGTTTGAGGACGTGATCGTTGTGCGCAACAAACCGCTCACCATGTCGTCTCACACGGCCTCCATGCGTGTATGCGATGTTATGCCACTCGCTGATATTTATATCCGCTCGGACCATGTATCGCGTTTGTGCATTCAACGACTGTCGTCAGACGATGTCCTGTATATCAGTACGCTCGACTGCGCGGAGCTCGAACATCAGCTCTACACTCGCTGCATGGCGTTGGGTGCGTATGCTGTCGGACTGTACACACCCGTGTCGCAGCAGCGCATCCGCGCCGTGTTTGTCGGCATGGGCCTATTTTATCGCACCTCGTCCGACATGCCGACTCGTTTTGCGGCTGATACCATGCTGCGTGCCGCGGGTGTGATCCAAGATGAAATGCAGCCAGTCTTTATTCCTCCTAACATGCCTGACCTGTCCTCCCTTCGTATCCAAGAGCTGCTCCGTGCTGGTGCACTGCGCTCGGCCCTCGGCATCGCGACGTGCCTCGGTCGCGAGCACGTCCTCTTCGGCTACGTCGACCAGTTGATCTCTGCAGTTTGTGACATGCACCTGCCACAAATTCTTCATACCGTCCTTCTGCTCTGGATGCTGCATCCAGAGCTTCGCACGACGCTTCATTCTACGCTCAGTGTACTTCACACTCTTCCCTACAAGGCGACGCAGGCGTTCTTGGATGTATGCATAGATCTGACGCCCATGAGTGCCTCACCCGTGCTGAATTCAATTCAAGACACTGTGCTCACAGCGGCTTTGCCTCATCTCCATGACGAGATTATCGCGCACCTTCGCAACGTCCTGACGTGCCCACGGAGTCCTGGTCTCTTGCACAAGATGCACGCTCTCATCGCACTGCACTCAGTACAATGCCTTGTGCCTGGCACGCCTGTGCGCAAGTACATGCCCGATGCCATGCGCATTGTGCTCTTGTTTTACCAGGACGTGTCGATGACCTTTCATACCGCATCTTACATGACCCTCTTCCATGTGCTAGCTGCATGGCCTGCACCGTCGCTTGCGCCTCTTGCGCGTGAGAAACTCAAGCCATCCATGTCTCTGGCGGCGCTTGTCGAACTTGTCAATACAATTATTTTCACACTCTCGACCAGCGTCGAAGAGTGCTCGCATTGGACCTTGACGCTCGAGCGTCAGATCCAGGCCGTTGCCTTTGCATCTGGCAGCCTTATGCAATCTCGTGCTCTGCACGTCTTGGGCCATCTCAGTAACTCGTCGCAGGCGATCATGCACAGCCTTGGTGGAGTCCTCATGTCGTCTTTTCCACACGTGCCATCCACGAGTGATGCGGCAGCTATGTGCCTGTCGCGCGTGTTTTTGCCGCAGTATGCGCCGATACTTTTCTGGGCCGGTCTGGTCCTCATCACCGGCGGTGCATACCGCGGGGGCTTGCGTCTCGCACTCGCTGCTCTGGATGCACTGGGCTCCGATGCATTTGCCTCAATAGCACAGAGTCATCTCCAGTTTCCAGATGATGCCGCTGCATTCGACACAGCCCTGGGTATCTCGTTTGAACGCGATTTCTCGTTTGCTTGTGCATCGGTTTTGCGCAAACCTTTGTGGGATGGCGACTCGGGCATTCAGAAAGAGTCTCGCATGCTCATCGAGCGCCTCAATGCGATTGTACCAAACGAAGCGAACAGTGGTGAGAACAAGGATGCTTCAGGTCTATCACTTCTGCTCTTTTTCATGAATCCCTCCAATACAGCATTGTCCGCGCATCCACTGCCGCCCCAATATGATCATTTGAAAGACAAGACGCGCTCAAACAACAGGATTCTGAGTGTCGCACTTGCACGCTCCTTTTTGCCACATGCTTCTGATGCTCAACTTCAAGCTATGCTCCCTCTCCTCACCGAGGCCGATCCACATGCTCCAAGCAAAGCTCATGGCGACGTTTTTCAAGACGCCTCTCCGCTTTCACAACTAGGCTTCTCTGGCCTCAAGCGTGAAGGCGGTTCAGGCCAGATGATCACTGAATGTCGAACATGGCTTCAACACATCGTTCAGCAGTGGGCTTGACCTCTGTATTGATCAAAACCGTGTCCAGCAAGCTTTGCTACATGAATGTGTTGGCGCGCTCTCTCTCTGTTAGCAGCTCATTCTCTCGCGCATCTCTCGTCTGTCCTTCTCCACATGTGTTGACGTACTTCGTGTTCCTGCAAATATAGTCACCACCTCACACATTCACACGCCTTCGTTACAGTACTAGCCACCCCCCGTATACTCGATAATACGACATTTGACGTTCTTGAAGATTCTTGTCATAAACTCTTGCTACTAATACGTATGGACGTATCTTTTCATGACTACCAACAGTACACAAGTCTCAGCACGTTCCGAGCAACCTGAACGGTCTCACGCAGCTGTGCATGATTCTTATCCCCTCCTTCCAACGCAATTCTTACCTTCACGTATCCGACATGCTTCTCTTGCACAACTAAAAGAAGCGCTAGAGAAGCTTTATTCTGCATACGCTATAAACGAGCCGCGCGAAGAGTGGATCTGGGAGCCGGATCCGAGGCGTGAGATCAGTGACAGTTGCGAGGCATCTGAATCGCGATCTCAGTATGAGATTTCAGATGCGGTTTCTCTAAGGGCTGATTCGGATCCGCCGGATGACTTGTTTGAGACACAGTACGTGCGCACATGGCTTAGTGCGCTCATACAATATGGATGCAAGCAAACAGAAGCTGCGAGCCTCGTTGACGATGCAGCTTCTTTGCTCGTGCATTTGGCAGGAAAAGCAGCAAGCGGCGAGCGCTGGTGCACGTATTTTTTTTTTCTTTCACAAGATGGTCCACCTCAAAGTCGCGACGAGGCTGTAGCATCGATCCGCATCCGCGATGCCGCACTGACCGAGGACGCCTTGGGCATTCGTACTTGGGGCGCAGCTCCTTATCTTACACGTCGACTTATTCAGCAATATGCTGACTCGCGTGAAAGGCCGACAAAGATCCTTGAGCTTGGCGCAGGCACTGGGCTCGTCGGCCTTGGTCTGGCTTCCTGGTTAGAAAAGCAACAACCACGACAGGCCAAAGCCCTCGTCACTTTGACTGATCATCATGCTAACGTGCTGGCGAATCTATCTGAGAATGTCACGGCAAATGGCATTGGTGGTGTATGTGTTCGACGTCTCGATTGGCAGCTTGTGTACAACGCGAAGCACCAACGTCCCTCGTCATCTCACGAAACGTTAGCACAAACACTGCCGCAGAATAACGAGTCCTTGACCGCCAGATATGGTAATGTCGACGCACATGTCAAGTTTGATCTGTTGGTCGCTGCGGACTGCATATACGACCCGCAGCATGCAAGCTGGATTCATGCAGTCGCTGAGCAGCACTTATCGCGGCCGTCCACCGACTTCCCAAACCCTCAGTTGCATTTGCTTATACCGATCCGTGCAACTCATCTTGCCGAGTTGGCCAGCGTGTATGATGTGTTTTCCGCACAAAGTACACTCCGTATCGTTCACACCACTGATCTTGAAGGGCACGACGATTTCGGTCCTGTCTCCATGTGTGCAAATTCTTTCCCTCTTCGCAACAAAGGGTCGGCCGTCTCGTATAGGCATATGATCGTGGAATGGGCACATGCTTCTGGTCCTGCTCACGGGACTTGATTTTCTTTCACCCAAGCCTGCAGGCGCTGCCTCGTCGCTTCAACGGCCTTCTGGTCCATTTTTTCATCGCGTGCTGACGCCGAGGCTGATGCACTTTCATGCAAGTCACACTCAGCCTGGCCCTTGTGGCTGGTAGCGTCAAATCCGGCAAAATTTATAGTGTGGACAGGCACGCCCTGCACAGGCGTAGTATCCTTAGGATTGGCAGCCATGTCATTCAACGTAACCGGATTCCATACATTTGGTTGCGATGTCCTTGCGTGGATATCGACGGTTAGTAGATCACTGTCGTCATTGTCAGCTCATCATCATTCTCGTATACACATTCATACCTTCGTAGACTGTTCAATAGTTCATCTACCACATGTTTTGGAAACACGCAGTGCTGCTGCTCCACGATGTCTGAGTTTGTAGACGCAAGCAGACATTCTTCTTCTCCAGGCTGCTGTGTCAGAATTCATGTTGTAATGGACTGGGCTCATCATCCAATCTCTATTAGCACGTACTTCGATCGCGGCGTCTCTTACATCCGCGTGACCCTTCTTACGCACACCTAAGCAACAACCAAAACAGATGCGCAAGAATTCCATTGCGGCTCACGATCTCTCTTGCACGGTACTCGTCACTCACCGACACTGAGAGCCAGCCAAACAATCGATTCCTCACAAATATTTCACGCTGTTGTGGATGATAGGCAGCACAATTTCTCTACTCGACAGTGTCTGCTGAGCTAAGCGTGAGTCGTCGAAACTCAAGCTAACGTTGTGCTTCGTAACAGAAATACGCTCGCAACACAAAATTTCAACAATACTCGCCGCCAGTTACGTATAAATAGAATTATTTACAAATTATGATTTTACGCAAAACGCTTTCCGGCACTTGCTTCTGTATGTGCAGATCAACTCTGGTGCTCAAGAGTGGCATTTTTCAAAGAATCACCGGCTGGAAAACAATGCGTCCTTGAGCATTGCTTCGCCTGATACATGTCTACAGCACGGCATAGGATCGGCTCGACAACATGCGTGCTTTTGAGCTGATTGCCGAGCGTGACCCATCCTGGACGGATGTTCTGCCGCCGGCCAAACAGCTCGAGTTTTCGACCGCCCGGGCAGATTCGCTCAATCATAGCATATAATTCATCTGGTTTGCGAGACGTTTCGCGTACCTGAGACACCACCACATTCGTATTCAATCCAGCATGCATCCATGGAAGCAAAGGCGGTAGCTGTCCAGCTGCACACGCACTGCGATATGTGTTCGCCTTGGTACCGCGTATACCTACAAGACAATGCTCTTTCGAGTGATTGAGCCAATGTCCCGTGCGCCCCGTTCGCACAAGCCTTTCCATCTGATTCGTTTTTATCCATATCAACTCGTCAATACGAACGAAACCCCACTGCCTCAGCAAGTGCCGGCCCAACTCCATAGCACGCCCAGTAACCCACAGAAAAAGCAAGCCTTCGTCCTGTAGTGCTGGGATCTGAAGTGCGTGCATGTCCTGGTCCGACAGGGTGCCGTAGGGCAATGACATATGAATGTCCCATGGGGGATCTGCAAGGATAACATCAAACTTGCCAAGTGAAGACAAGTCAAAGTCACGCACATCACAATCAATCCATTGCGCGACGAATGGTGAGCGCAATGAATCCCACAATGCTGTATGAAGCCATGCATCCATGCCCATACGCTTTAACTGTGTATAAGGCCCATGAATAGAAGCATACTTGGCCTCATCCGAATCAATTGCATACGGCTTAGAACTCGTGCACTCCCAAACGAATGGAGCATGCGGTGGGCTGGTGTCGATTTCATAATGCACATACTTGCATGTCGTCTTCCGATGACAAGCACTCAGATACCCACAATGTCCTAATGACGGGTTTGTTTGCGGGAATATGATCGGTCGGAAGTGTACCCGATCACATTGTCCGTTTTGTTCCCAATAGCTGCGCGCTTGCATGCATTCTTGTCGCGTTATGTGCTCGCATAAAGGCTGGAATCGGTTATCGGTGCTTCGAAGCTAGCTGCGTCAGGAATCGTGTGACAGATTTTCCCATACATACTGCATATGCCAACAATCGCTGCTTGCCCGTGGGCCTGCTCAAATACCGCTGCATTATTTCTGTGGCGGCATGGTGCTGATCACATGTGCTGGCGTGCATTTCATGCAGCGAAACTTAACTACTGGGCACGTAAAAAGAGAACAGAGAATCACTTTGTCGTTCTGTCTCTGTGCGCAGTAGTGCTATTTGATAAAATCTCACACTGTCTTGTTTCTAGGTCCAATCCCTATGTCCAGTGATGTAGAGGATGGCCTGGTTCCTAGCAGCTGTCTGCTGTGGAAAATCAGCACCCTAATGAATCCACGTATCACTTCATTTCTTCGCCCGGCGTATGTGGAGGAAGAACGTGGGGATTTAGAACAGAGAGCGAAATAGGTAGGGGGAAAGGGGCGCTGACAGGCGCAGCTAGGGGTTGGGACATACTGTATCTTGTTGGTCTTAGGAGCTGTTCTTGGCGAGAGTCGACCCCTCCGTCCAGTAAATGACCAACGAATTGCGTACAAAGTTTGCGGAAGCCACACGAGCATTCTTGCACAAGGACTATGCAAAGTGCCTTCTAGATACAGAAAATGGAATCGAGCAATGCAAGGCTCGATCCGACTTGGACGTATGGCTTGAACAGTTCTTTGTGCTACGGTTCACTGTCATTCATACAATATACACCAATCCAAGTGTGAGAGCGCGGGCTAAAGATAAACTCAAAAATGTGCCCCAAATTGGATACCTTCTGGACTTACCGGCCACGCAGCTTTACACGAGATTATGGTACGAATGCGTGTTTCAAATGAGCCACAAGCCACTCCCAGACCCATGTCCTACAGCACTTGAGCCATCTGATGAACTCAATCCCATGGTTCTGAGACTCCCTGCCCCAGTGTTATCATCTGCTATTCTCATGGCATTGCGCATTGATGCATATGTGGACGCGCAGCAGAATGTCCCTGCAACACCATCGCCATGTGCGCGCCAAACATGCGATTGGTTCTTTGCTGCACTACTTCATACAGACTCAAGCTTCCATGACATGGCGACATATGAGCGGATTCTTCGTTTATACGTTTTGCAAGTTCTCGGATCCCACTCAGGCGAATGGAACTATGCACATGACTTTGTTGAATACTCTGCTTTACCTTCTTCAGCCAAGTCCGAGCTTGCGAAAGAACTCGTTTTGACACGGGCGGAGGTCGAGTCACGCGCGCAAAAAGAGAAAGACACAATAGAAGGGGCCAAGAAAATGTACAACCTCGAAATGGCAAGGCGCGGTATACCAACGCTAAAGCCAAGTAGCCAAGCCGGCGCCAAAATGACAACCGCTCAGCAGCAAGACGATTCACCGAACACTGGCAATGATGCCGCGCGCGGCTCCAAGTCGTTGGAACGCAAGCCAAGTATTCATGGACGCACTGTTAGCCGCCACAGTTCGAAGACGTCAGACGCACCCAAGGACAAGTCTGCGGCTGCAAATGACTCCGAGAATATGAGCTTGAGCAATGCTCAAATCTCTTACGCGCAGCGTCGCAATGATGTACAGGCTTTTCTGGAACGTCGGCCTATGGACGAGCCACCGTCACCGCCGTCATCACTTACGTCCATACGCACTCTATTTCATATTCTTTGTTCGAAAACATCGCGACAGGGAATCATGTGGAGCATCGTGTGCATCGTCGCCGTAGTTCTGGCCTCTTTTCGTTTCATTCAACATCGTCGGGGTCGTAACTCGCTTACAGTACCATGGTCTAACATACTAAGGCATCGTTTATGGGATACAGTAAGAATGTATGTATAAAAAGAGGTACCTACGTTGACCACACAGGGCTACCCAAGTGACTTATTTATAAGACCATCTTCGCTGCTGAACTTGCTTTAAATAGAGAACACGATTCAATGTCGTATAAGCAGGGCTGGGGATTCCGTTGTTATTTGTGCTTGCTTACATCAGATGTCGGCGCTATGCGCGACCTGTGTCGCGTTATGCCCTATGCATCATCGCCTGATTGGCTTAGTCAAAGTCAACTCGTGCAAGCACCTGACATTCGGCAGTTCAACGTGCCAGGACCTAATAATTCTACGCGCAAAGCGGACAAATGGAATACTGACGTACTCGGTTAGCTTCCCATCCTTGCCGCCTTCGAAGTTGTATTGACAGCCGCGTAAGAGTTCGCAGTACACCGACACTACATATTAGACGAGCTCATCATGTGGGCCATTCGAAATATCGTAGTGGGCCAGGCAGGTGTAGGAATAAACAGCGCAGTCCTGTTTCAGTGCATTTTCTGCGCCACTTTTGTCCTGTCCCTGCAACTCTCTGCGGCGCATACATCCTTCATTTATGCTCGTCAAAATGCGCAGCCGCAGCCTACATCCGCGACGTTGCCTGAAGCCTCTCCCAGTTCTGCGGCGCCGGCTGCGTCGTCCCAAAGTCTCGGCTCGGACGATTCAAAGTACGTTTTGTACTCGTTCATTTTTCGATCAACTAACATCTGTTCAGAATCCCTGATCCAAGCCTGGATTTGCCTTTTATGAAGTCTTCCATTGCTTTCATTTCTTCATGTGCCTTTTTGTTTATTCTAGCTGTCCTGATTGCGCTTGTCCTGCAATGTACAAACCCCCCTCGTCTCGAAGCACGTCATCCATCTCTCCCGCCTGTGGGTGTAAGAAAGCGGGATGACCAGGTGAATGCCGTACAATATCCAGCTCCTGCGCCTACTACTGAGACGTCACAGTTCCCGACGAATCCCCTCAACCGCGCTCAACCAGCGGCTTCAGTGTCGTCTCAGACGCTAAGCATGGATCCTTTCGAGAATGATACTACTAAACAGCCATTTGTGCAATCATCCTACGGACAGTTGCTGCAGCCAACAGTAGACGCGACAGCTCCTATTCTACAACCTGTGGCGGAGACAGGAAGGTACAAGAAAACTAGGTCTCGTGCTTTGCCGCAACCGCCTGTGCCATCACGATCGGATCATGGCTCGCACCAGGGATATTATGCTAATGGTGCCAGTGCGTACAATAACGCGACGGCGACAGGATACAGCGATGTTGGCAATGCTTATAACCAGCAAGGGTATGGATATGGATATGTATATGGAACAGGAACGGGGGCATCGACCGGTTACACTCACGTTCCCAATTATGCATACCCTTACGAAGGTGTGTACAAAGATGCATCATCGCCTTTCAATGCATACGAAGTTTCAGCGCCAGTCAGAGGCCAGGCTTCATATCAATCGCATGGATATGTTCCACTTCCCGTACCTTCAGCCTCTCAACCTTACGGAAATTACCAAGATCCAAACACATTCAACTCGGTCTCTCCTAGCCAGCATTGGTCATCAAACTATAATGACTATTCACATCATCGACCATTAGCAAGACATGCAAGCCAAGCATCTTCAGGCAAGAATTCACATTTGAGTCGTGTGGACAGTGTAGGCGCGGGTGATTATCGCAGACACAGCCAACGCCGGCGTAACCGGAGGTCGGAGGCTGATCCCACTCTGGAGAAGTCTCAGCCCAGAAAAAGCTTTGCTGACACCACTGGGCATAAACAAGCACCTACACCGTATTCGTATGAGTCGGGCTTCTCTTTCGCGCCCAACGAAACCTTTGCTGTGAATTACAGCTTCAATGAAGACTCCCACTATCCTTTACGCGATGAGTACAAGTACTCTCAGCCTGAATTGCTATGGAACTCTGACTATACAAACAAAGGTTACTCCAATTCTTACTACGATGCGTACCCTAACAAATACCAACATCGATACGATCCTTTCTAACCATGTTTTATTTTTTCCGTCCTTTATTTGTGAGTAACTACGTTCAATAAAATGTCTTGGAGGTTGTCGCAAAGATGCGCGCGTTCTTTTAGTATTCATCCAGGCTGCGTGGCCTTTGTATAGATGCAGAGAATGCAAGAACTTGTATGACAACAGAACTCTTGTGTATTGAACCGTCTCGATACATCACGACTTGTGGGTTCGCGACACGCCCCTCGCTTGTGGAGGTGCCCATTTTATCGCATTCATGGTAGAAACTATTGTACAGCCACAGACGAATGGCTGCACCGTTTCTAGCGTTGTGGCATGACACTCGGGTTACAGGTTTGCCCATTTTATTCCCATCTCCCAGATCCAGTGTGGCTTTTCATGAAACAGCGCTTCAGTTGTATGATACAACCTTGTTACGTTGTGTAGGTGCGTTTGACACAGTCCCAAATAAGCAACAATGAAGGAGGTGAAACTGACAAATGTTCAGACATGCTCGCTCATTTACCGCATGAAGTAGCGATCTACATACTTTCGCTACTGACGCTTGAAGATGTCTTGTGTGCATCGCTTGTTTCGCGTCATTGGAATCGTCTCACCACCAATCCCGCATTATGGCACCGGCTATTTTTCAAAAGACGCGGCTGGCGTATCCGGCCCGACTATATCACATCACTGTTAAACAATACGGCACTGAATGCTGCGCATATACCCATTATTGATTGGAAGGCACTATACGTGGGACGCCACGAACTTGATCGTCGCTGGTTTGCGCTCAAGACGAAAGTTTGTGCGAACACATTGGCCGTGCCCTTTAGTCCGAAACTGGCCCGGTGTAAGGGCCACACAAACAGTGTATATTGCTGTGCCGTTTGCCCGCCAGCACCAGCTTGGCCTCATGGGTATATAATTACGGGCTCACGCGACTGGTCTATCCGTATATGGGACGCTGCTTCTCGTGAATGCCTTGCAACTCTTCAGCAACATCAAGGCAGCGTGCTATGTATGACCTATTCAAACGGTATGCTGGTCTCAGGCAGTTCTGATGGAACTGCGTGTGTATGGATAAGTGAAACGCTCGCAGGGCGGCCATGCCCTGCTGGGACAGACCAGGCTAATTCGCCTCTCTTCCATGCTCGGTACCAGCTGTCTGGGCATCGTGCAGGCATATTAGATATTTGTTTTGACAAAAGTTGGATTGTAACGGCAAGTCGCGATGGTACGCTGTGTGTATGGCACTGTCATAACGGTGAACTTGTACGTGTGTTTCGTGAACATGGTGCATGTGTGAATGCGTGCAGCATAAATCACGGACGTGTTGCGAGTGCAGCGAGCAATGGAACTGTGTATATTTGGGATCCAGCATCAGGCTATGTGCTGCAAAGATTGAATGGAATTCGTTGTGGTATTGCTACTATCCAATTATCAGGCGCGATATGCTTGACAGGAAGCAGCGACAAGTGCATCCGCATATGGGATGCGACGTCAGGGGCGTGTATACGTATGTTTTGGGCTCATGAACAACTAGTCCGAACGTTGTGCTACGATGAAGACCGCCAGTTGCTTCTCAGTGGTGGCTGGGATCGTAAGACGCGACTATGGGATCTTTCACGAACACTCGCACTCGAATCGCATCCCACACCCGTCCTGCTGCTTGAAATCGGCGTCCATCATACGCGCGTTTTCCACGTCCAGCTAGACGTAACACGCATACTCTCTGCATGTGAGGACCATTCTCTATGGATTGCAGACTTTGGTGGCCAAGGCATAGTAACTGACATGTACACTTGACAGTGTGCTTAAACCGCAAGACATGACGAATCCACTCGTACCCTCATCCATGTGTTCCTCCATATACAGCCTAAATCCACAAGCCGTGCGCGGCAGAAACTCAAGGGTTTCTTTAGTAAAGTGAGTGTGAATTTTTGCAATACCCCTGGTTTAGACTCTTTTTTTGGCATGCCTGGCTGCGCGGGATGCTAAGCCTTTTCATTGGCTAAATCCGCGTTACCCTTGCACGCCCGCTTTATCCACATGCGTAGCTAACGAACCCCAGCACACTTCGTCTCTACCTCATTCGAGTAATGTCCAGTACGAAGTGGGCGGATGAAAGCGCGCCTATGTTGCCACCAAAAACCCGGAAGGGAAGCTATGGTCTTATACCCAAGTTTGGACGCTCAAAGAAGAAGGAGAGCGTGCGACTTTCTCAATATGTCGACCCGCAGATCATCCAGGATGAGCCAGACGCAGCGGATCATTCGCGTCTGGATGTAATCGACCAGTTGGACATCTCAGGTCTAACAGGCGGCACTTGTATGTAGCGTCGCATGCATGCATTGAGTTTCTGACGGGCCAGTGTTTCACCATGACTCTCCGTACGACGCGTGCTCGCCGCAATTCAACCGCACAGACAACAATACTGCACCGATTAATGCGTTCGACCGATCTGTCGATCCGATCACTAATGCACTACTAGAGCACCATAAGAAACGGGAAGATGGAATTCAACACAAGACGCCCGCTGATGATTTAGACGGCCAACGTACATATGCAAACTATGACGACCCTTATGCGGTGCCACAAAGTATGGGGTACGATGGCCCTACGGATGCCGACAATCCAAATAGTGTTTTTTACGGTGTGACATCGGAACCATGGCAAGAATTCTCGCGCCCTGTTAAGGAGCAAACGTCGCCTACGCAACAGCAAAATCCCAAACCTGAAACCAAGTTCGAAGATATGGAAACGATTCTCCGTGGAGGCCGTCGAACACAGCCAGATGTATCAACAACGTCGTACAAGGATCCGTTGGATCTGTCATCTAGGCAAGATCATCTTGACGTGCAGTCCTCTTCTATTCCGGAACGGAAGTCCCCCAGATCGAAGAGCGGTACTTTGAGCCGTTCAAAGAGCTTGCTCGCTCGTTTCCGTCGGATGCGTGTCGACCCGGATCAGAGCGCTGAGTCGGAAAATCCGCCTCCCACACCGCCACTGCCTGTCCAAGAGCAGCAGCAGCAGCAATGGCAACAGCAGCATCTTTCATCACAGCAACCTTATGTCAATCTTAATGCGCATGGTGTCGCGGGCCCTGTCACAGTTGATCCGGCGCCAACGACAACTACTCTTCAAAATCAACCCTCTATCCCCACGTATCAAGCAGACTCTGCGAAGAGCTACACGATGGCGCCACCTATTGCTGCACCGATGTCGAACCGGCAGGATCCGAGCTACTTGGGTTATGATACTTCGTATGCGTATGGAACAGCGTATTCGAAGCCGTTGCGCCGTGGCTATAGTGACGCATCGGCTCCACCGCCGCCGCCAAAGAACTATCCGACTGTATCTTCCACGTCCCATCCAAAGTCGCGTTCCATGCGCAGTTCTGAGAAAGCGTCGTCACTCTCGTACATGACGCACTCGGATCGAGCAGCGCTGAATCTTGAAGACTCGGAGCCACCGGCCCGGGTATTGCGCCGATTGGCCACCGGGGGCCGATCTCAGCCGCGTCCTTCAGTGTAATTGCCCCTTATTTTTTGGATGCACATACGGACTATTTAGTGTAATCTAAGTTGGCAATCAGAACCCTTTTCTTTGTGACATGGCGAGCGAGTGTGAAGTAGACTGATAGGTAGGTAGTTGGGTCAATGAATTATAGATGAAATGAATTCAGGCCGTGTGGGCGCGTTTGCTAACCTCACGTGGAACATCTATGTGTCCCGTTCAGCGCAAGCGCATGTCGCGTGGGACACAACGTCCCGGTTACCGATACTACCTTCTATTAGTGTTGGGTCAAGCAGCTCTAGATAGAATGTTGTGAATATACGAAGGAGGACCTTCGGCTGCTAGCCGATGATACTAGTGAAGCGATCCCTCGGTTTATAGAGTTCTGCCCGGCTCTAGAAAGGTACCGAGACTGCTGACTCGTGATTGAATGACGCGCGGTAGCAAATCAAAAACAGTCAGGTCATGCAAAAACCTCACATCTCGGTCGTTTGATATACATAAATCATGAATTATCAACACTCTACATGGAGGATACCATAATGCACAAAGTGTAAGCCAAAGGTTTGCTGCTTGCTTGCGAGCCAAAAAGCTCATTTATGCCTTGGAGCGTTGAGCCTTCAGCACGTTGTCCAGCTTGGTCGCGAGCATAATGTTGCCTTTCACTTTGAGCTTGCCGGACATAAAGGCCTTCTGACCGTTCAGCTTGCCTTCACCAAGGTCAGAGAAGGTGTCATCACTGACGTTGATGACACAGTCAGCCTTGCCCTTGGCCTTGCCCTCGTAAACGGCAACATCCTTCTTCAGGTCAATAGTCTGGACGAGCTCCTTGCCAGCAGCATTCTTAACGTGGAATTCAAAGACGGCATTTGTCTGCTCATGTGTTAGTTCTGCAGTTCAATCGTAGCCAATGACGCATGTTTGCTATATCACACAGGGCGACGGGCTATTCCAACGTACCTTTTTCTGGAGGTCCTTCTTTTGGGCATCCGAGAATCCGCTGATACCCTCTTGAATTTGCTTGAAGAGCTGGGCAGACTTGAAGTCACTCATATTTGGAAAGTGGTAAGAAAGCTATCTGTTCGGCAATGTGCGCTCATTTATGTGTGCGGCGTTTGACTGTTTCCACGTTTGTGGTCTATGTCGTCCTCTCATGATAGCCAATCAGCTAAAGCCATTTGTGCCGGCACACGAGCGTGTTCCGGTGTGCTGAAGCGATTGATCGGCCGGAGCAGGCGTATCCCCGCACGCATTTCTCGCAGTAGTGACGTGAATGCGCGTGTCTTGCATATTTCGAGTGATATTAAGCCAATCAATTTATTCTAATAAAACTTATGCGACTACGTACACCACACATGAGAGTCAAAAAGTGCAGATATGCAGGTCCAACCTCAAGGGTGAAAAGCGACTTCTGCGACAGACTTTGTGGGGAGGAAGAGATAGAGGGGATAGATAGGTACAGACAAGTGTGAAAACAAGGAATAGCGCAGGTGAAGGCAGGTTCGGCGTTGGTGACGCATGTAGGACAGGTTCTACACAACACGTGCAAAAAAAGCAGATATGTGTAGTGCGAAAAGGATTTGACACGATAGTTTCAGGCAAGTTAGTAGAAAGGATTAGTTTGCGCTGCTGTGTCTGACACCCCGAAGTCCAGGTCTAGTGTCCACGAACATTCATCAAGGCCTAATGATAGGCGCTTCTCATCGAATGTCGGATTCGGTAGCGTTGGTGGCATCGAGGTGCTGCATTTGCCTGCCATCAGCTCAGGCGACGGTGACACTTCTTTCTTGGCAGAGATTGAGTTTGCATTTCTTGATGCGTGTGGTGTTACATCAAACGAATGAGCTGGTGGAGGAGTGGAAAGTGGTGGGATAATGTCAGCTAGTTTTGATGATGGTGACGTATGGGATGCATCATCGTTGTCTCTCGACATGTTAAGTATTGGTGTCGGTCCAGTCGATTTTGGTGTCGGCGCGGACACGTTCTTTGGTGTCTGCTTGACTTCAAGCTCAGACTGCTCTTTCCTCAGAGGCGGGGGCTCAGACCGGGGTTGAGGTGGCTGAGGAACCGAGGGTGCATCAAGTGAAGAGCGACGACCAGGTGATTCGTGCACCGATTCAAGCTCCTTTGAATGAGGATTAGTTAAGACAGAAGCATCGGGCGAAGTACTTTCGTCTAGTCGCGCCGGCAGAGAGCTCGATGGGAATGGCATGGAACCACGTGTGCGCGGAAATGGCGGAAGCTTGGCGGGATATGTCCTTGCGGGATCCAAGCACTGTTGTGAATGTGCCTGATCAAGCCCGTGTACATGCGGATACGGCTGCTGCAGATGCTGCGAAGCGTTGTAAGTCTTGAGGTTATTGAGGCTCGTGCTTGATCCATAAGGCGTAGTCTGTGCCGTAGAAGCACCTTGATCGCTAAGCATAGAAGAGCGAGCATCAAACACATTTGAGCTTGACGCATACGTACTAGCCGACATGCGCTGTTGGCGTTCTTGTGCAGCTGATGTTGATGGCGCTGGCACAGTGAAAGGCATCACTGGTGGTAGTCCCGGCTGAGCATCTAGGAGTGCAAATGCAGAAGGATCCATGGCGGGCACATGCGTGGTATCGACCGAATGTTCCTGGACGTTGGGTAGATACTCGTTCTCATTTGATCTTGTTACAAGGTTGCCTACGCTGCGACTGCGGCGTCGCGAGCGCATGAGAGACTCCTGCCGCTTTATCTCGACTTCCACTGGCACCGGCTCTTCGCTGGTGATGCGCATAGGCAAGATGCCATTCGACGCTTGGTGCGAGAGACTTGTGCGCTCAGAGACCATGAGGTCCGATGGTCGCTTCTTCAAAAACGTAGTGAGTGGGGATGTAGCGTTGGATCCTAAAAATTCCTGCTGCTGCGGCTGCGCCGACTTGCTCTTGGCATGCGCGCGGCGTGTCGGCAGTGGCGAGGGTGGTTGTTGAGTGTTGGACAAGTCAGGTGAATAATATGGACTGGGGGCATCCCGATTGAGCCGTTTCGGCACTTTCGGAGGCTCTGTGCTTGCTAAATTCGGGAAATTTGATAGCAATGGATCCAACTGCTCCGAACCGGTGGCCCGACCTAACTGGTAGGCTAAAGAAGGTAGTTGCTGTGACGGTGACGACGATGTGAACTTGTTGTGTGGTTCTTTTGTCTCTTGTTGCGTTCCGCCACGAGTGTTTCCGGTACGAAATCGATCGCGTAGGTTCCAGCGAGCCTTGTTGGGGGGTGATTGTGGTGGCAATTGTTGGTGTTGCTGCGGCAACGGCGGTGTTGGCGATCGACACGAACCTTCTGCGGCACTAGTCTTCGCTGGCGCATCGGGCGCTCGTTGCTTCGTTTTGCCCAAGAGCATGGACTTGAAAAAGCGACTAGCTTTGTTCTTGAGTGTGCGATTCTCGTGACCAGGCGTCCTGGTACGGGACTGTGGTGTTGCAGCCAGGGAAGAAGAGGTGTCACTTTGCCCTGGTGCCTGTTGACACACAGAAACGGGTTCTCTTCGTTCCGCTGCCGATGCCCGTGGCTGACTTCTTGTCGTGCGCTGCGTATTGGGTCTTATGGGCGGGGTCTCTTCAAAGAAGCCTTTTGCATGGGATGCTTCGCCCTCATGCATTCGATTCGACAAGTCTGGCCGATACGACATTTTTGCATGTGATTCATCCATACGAGTATCACACACGTTCTCTGTGTCAGGATGCTGCGTTGAGAAACGGTGCCACGTAGGCATGCCATGACTCTCATGCCTTGCTCCTGAGATACCAAGTCCGTCTACCTTTTCAGATGGTTGCGAAGTAGGCTCGGGTCTTGCAGCTGACGCATCAGGACGATCGCGTTGCCTTGATATATTTCGCTCACGATTGAGAGAAATGCGCTCATTCGGCTGAAAGGAATACATGTGATGCTTCATTGAGCGCAATTCTGGCACCTGTTCATACTCAATGGGCGATGTTGACTCGTTCATGCCATGATCTTCGGGATGATTATCTCCGGCAATGTTTCCACTTGATTCACGCTCATTGATCCAGCCACCATAGACGTCACCATCAGGACGAGTGGACGTATCGGCTTTGCCATCCGTATGGTGGCTCTCAAGGCTACCATCGACATTGTTGTGGTCACGACTGCCCCTTTGAACTCCAAAATGATCATAATCGGGATTTTCCTCTTGGTCAGTGTGGTTGAAAAGGGGAACATCGTCTATGCTCTGGCGCTGACTGTCAGTGATACCATCTCCATGATCTTTGCGCAAATGACAAGCGTCTGCATTTTGCTTAGGTCTAGCTGCTTCTGGCGAAGGATCATCGTAAAGACTTTGTTCCTGCGATTCATCAGCAACATGTGGCGAAAGGCCTAGATTTGTCCCGCTTGTGTCCAAATGAGGCCGCTCGCTTGAAAGTCTTGTGACCTTGCTTATACGCGACGATGTCTGGTGTTCGAGATGCTCTTGGACAAGTGCGCGTTCAAAGTCGTCAAAGCCCATGTAAGTGTCCGAACAGACTACTGCATGATGCTCAGGCGCATCATTCACGGAAGCGTCTTGCGCAAATTGAGCATGCTCGCCTGACGGTGCATGAATATGCTCTTCAATAGACGCCTGAGCACGTTCACCTGTCTCGAGAGGCTCGTGCGAGATGCAGGACGGCCCGAACAAATGTGAAGACTCCTGCTGGTGCTGATGATGCTCTTCAGCTGGCATCGTGCAAGGATATGCCAAAAAACTTGGGGAGTCAAGTTGATGCGACGCAGTACTCGAATTGTGGCGCTCAGGAGACCGACTTGTCGGCGCGGAGAATGTGTCTGGCGAGCGACGTGAAGGTGTACCATTCATGTAACCTGGCTCATCACTCTCATCATCAGACTCAGACTCAGCCATGTCGACATAAAGAAAGTTGGCTTGGCCACCGACGATCGTAGACTCACCCGTCTTTTCCCACGGAAAACTGATGCCAAGGTGCGAATCCATATGCATCGGCTCGCCAGGCTGCGTGGCGATGGGCGAGGCAAAACTCATGTTCACACACAAAGACAGGCCTGCTCCTTAAGAAAGTGAGCCGCTGTCGCAAATGCAAGAGTTTGTACTAGTCCAAACACACACGGCTTCTATCCGTTTGACCTCGAGAGGGGGGAGGGGAAAGGAGGATGGGGAATGGGAAAATGATCTAGTTGGTACGAAGCCAAGACGTGAGTCGCGGCACTTTCTCCCTCTCTGAGCATCTTCCATGTAAGACCCACACGGGTCGAAGCCTGAAGTGTGGATGCTAGTTGGACTGCGCATGCGGCACGTTGCAGTTTTTGCCTACATTAAAGTGCACAAAACATTAGGTGTAGAAACTACTGCCAACATGGATGCAAGAGCCAATTTGGAAATGAGTGAAAATCTTTAGTTGGACGCCCTGCTGTGGAGGCGTGCGCTATGTATATCGTTCATGTATGACAAACGGTCAAGCTACAGGCCAGTGCGTCGAAAGCCGACGCCATGGGCCGCGGCCAAGGCAGCGTTAAATGATTGTTACATCATCACGAATTCCAATTGTCAAGTCGGAGATAGCAAAACAGATCAGCAAGTCATGCGCCTTAGCTGCGTTCTTCTGTGAAACGAGGTGGACGAAGTAGTAGTAGAGAGAGAAAGGGAGAAAGGAAAAGAGCGGGATGCACATCAGCTTCCGAACCTGTGCTCGTCGAGGTCCTTTTGTGGTCTCGACTCGTGTGCACACTTCAACACGATGTCACAATTGTCCGCACGTCCTGCGAATGTCTCATTTTCTGCAAGTGTGTCTTCTCTTGCGCACAAAGTGCCCTATGCACCAGCCATGCTTTTTGCATTGCTACTGTGCCTGCCGCTCCCGTCATGCCCTGTGATTAGACGTTGTTTGGCGGGCTAACCAAAAGGGTCGTGGTTATCTCTAAGTGATTGAGTTCATGACCTGTGTCCAGAACACAACATGTTCTAGATTTTGTGCGCTTCTACTGCTGGTTCTTGTCTCGCTGTATTCACGCCCTGAAGTAGCATTGCCTACACTTAGAAATGGTTCGGATATTGTACTTTCGCGTATTGGTTTCCTGCGCTTGTTCTCGTGCGAAGGCTGGCTTCACTTTGGATGAACCGGTCATATACTTGTGCATGTTGCCAGAATGGGTGTGGACCTACGATTGAAGCCCATCTGAATGGGGATTGTGTCTCACGCAGCTCAACCCACGAATGCAACTTTGCTGGATATGGCTTTCGTGTCGGCTTACACAGAGACTTGAACTTAAAAGTGACAAGATGTTTCCATCTACGTGTCCCTTGTATGGTACTTATTTGTTTTGCAAACCGCGTCGAACGTATATCGCACATGTATTTCCTTGATGTTCTCTTTGGGGGGACTTGCTATCATGGATGTCTTTTATTTGCGGCAAGTGCATTGAACTTTCAAGCATTTAGTCTTAATGCACCGCGTGGACAAGTAGTAGGATCGTATGGTATGGAAAAAAAAATAAAACAGCATGCAAAAACATGAAGGTTGAATGGACCGTGGATGAGGTATTCTCGGCTATCGACACAACGATGAAATTCTACACCTCAGCCTTCTCTGCATATGCTCCTGAGACGTGTTGCATTTGTTTCATCATTTACTGCCTACTTGTTGTCAAGCTTTATTTACCATAATCTACTTAAAGCGCCACAACTTGACTACGAAAGAAATTCAACTTTTCTTTCTTACAATTTCTTGCTTTTGACCAGTGTTGCTGTGACGAATCTGGTACAATTTGCATAAAGTGCATCGATTCGTACGTTTATCTGTCGCACGAAACCACAAACATGTGCGAGCCCATGGTTTGTTTACTTGTTGAAATGGAATTGCAGCCTGAGATACACCGCATACATTTACTTGCGTATGGGTTTGTGCAAAGAGCATGAATCATAGAAGGTATGGCATTGGGCGCTAGCGTGTCATTTTCATACGTGCAGTCTGGCTCGAGTCACCTTGCATTGCGCCTGCTTTGCAATTAAAATATTCGCCATGCTTGTGTGCAACAACTGGGATAATTATCTCGGTACATTCGTTGCCACTCTCTCAGACCGATCCACGACTTTTTTGTTTTTCTAGAGCACTCCAACACTATGCCCCCTGGAATGCTATGACTATCGCTTGATTTATGAAGATGCTTTTGGATTTCTTCGAATTTTCAAAACAATCCATGCGACCCTGCGGGGGGACTATTATCATTCTACACGCAGGTATGGTTAGTATCATTATTGGTGCCAATACTTGGGTTTCTGTGGCTTTGATCGCGTTACTTCCTCATCCATGATATCCCCTTGTACTTTCGTAGAAATGGAGACTCAGATGTACAAGCCATGTTGTGACCAACGATGCATCTGCTTGGGACCCAGTCGACAATGTTTGTCTGGGCCTCTTATTTAGAGAAAGTGCCTAACGGCGTGTCATGAAGGCTTACTTGGCCTCTCTCATAGTCGGAATCGTACGGGTTCATTCTACTATTCTTTACCATGTTTCCTCGCCTCATCGACGTTACGCCATTACACTTACTCGCGCGTCTCCGTTGCATGTGTACGTCCTATCTTTTCTCTATTACGATGTTTTTCCACTACGTTTTTCACGCTGCTTCGCACGGTGTGCGGCGCGTTTTCTGTTCCGTTCCACAGTGCCAACACCCGCGTAAGAGTCAGCATCGACTTTAACGACACGCAGCGGCGCACGGCCAGTGTGGAATGCATCTATCATACGTGACGTGTCGGCACCAGTGGGAGACCCAGTGGGAAGATGTCTCATTGTCTCGCGGTGCACCATGTTAGATTCGCGAATTGCTGTGGCCAGTGGCGACACGTAGGTCTTGAGTACGTTAGAGAGGGGCGGTTACCTTTGCATACGTACTGAAGGATCCACGTCTTCAGAAAGTTCTTCATAAGGTGCACCACGCGGTGAATGTGGCCGGCTAGTAGCAACGGGCTCGGACTCGTTCAGAGACGACGGGCGCGAGCCGAGCAGACGTTCCATATGGCGCTGCAACTCTGTCTGCAGCGGCTTGCCCTATTCCTAGTCAGTCCTGTTTTGCACGATGCTGCAGATAACAAAAAAAAGTTTTGAAGTGTGTGAGTCGCGCATGCTCAGTCATCATGGGGTAAAATATAACCATGAAAAGTGTCTTCAAGACTAATCGAATATTTGGTAGGTAAAAGACATCCTAGCGTGCCATGTACACGCACACTTCTCGACTTTCCACGCATCTATGCACGTACCTCTTTTTCATATACATCTTCAAGCGCTTTCAGGCGTAGAATCGCTTCTGTGCGTTCCATGTTCACTCGGAACTTTGATGATAACGAGCGTACGGTCCATTGTGTTGGCGACTGTGTGTGAAGGCGCCACATATCATCACGCACACTCTGGTGGACAGGTGGAAAAGGCGCAAAGGCTGGATTTAAAGGAAACGGCGTATCTCCTATCCAGTGGGGACCGCGCCGCGGGCTCGGATACCGAAAAGCTTTTGCACCACTCTTCAGCCATTGTCGATATGGCGGCAGAGGTGCACTTGACAAGGATGAGCGTGCCGACCGATCACGTCCCCCTTTTCTAACTGGCATTTCTGTGCCCGATGATCCTGCACGCGTCGCATATGCACGCACACTGGACCGCGCGGTAGCAGACGACCGCACGGCACCAAACTCCCACCACATGCTCCGTCCAGATGAAGGAAAGAAATGGCACCGAGGTTTACTTCACGCTTGTCATTTTGTTGCACATGACTCGCTTAATGCCTCGACACCTCACTGCCTTTGTGGACGCCCCGGCCCCTGGGGGGACATAGTGGTCGTGTTCAACCAACCGAAAAGCTTATGGAGGTCATGTGATACGTCATGAATTGACTCCACCTGTGATACCAGGCTGAGCGAGTGGCACGTCACCTGGTTCGCTGCTGCAGACTGTGTGCCTGACTGATTCAGTTGTGAATCCACTCATCCCCTCTCGGAATGGGCCAGGTCACGTCACAGGATGCTGAGGCCCTTGAGTCTGCTTATGCTTGCGCCAAATCGATTATGCGTTCTCAGAGCGTGCAGCTCGATATCGGGAAAGAACGCGCTACATGCACGCTGCGTGCGGAGATCCAGGTTCCGTCTAATCCGTGTGCCAGTGCATGGCGCCTGTGGACGGGGAGCGAGACTTCTGCCTCTTTTATGGATAGCCAGATCGATGCTCCTCAGTGTGATCGGAAACCATATGTTGTATCGCATGATGGTGGTATTTTCTTGATCGTTCCTCCTACACGAACTTTTGAGCCAAGCACCTTTTCTCTCACGTTGTATATCCAGACACCTCTGGCTCCTCACCAGCCAACAGCTCCATGGGCGGTTCAGATTCCGGTACTGCGCTGTTCGTGCAATACATTTGATTGCACATTTTATGGGTATGATGCAAAACCCATGGTCCATATCACGAATCCCCCCTTACACGCCAATGTTCATTCCTCTGACTCTGAAGCAAAAGCTGCTACTAACACAAACCATCTACACGGAACGTTTCCTGAAGCAGACATTTTCGGGATGGAATGGATGTATGAATCCGATGTGTGCACCAATGATCTGCATTCTTCATCGGCTCAAGTCAATTATATGACCGATGCCTATGTCATGCATCTATGGTCGGAATCACACATGTCCTACATGCCTTTTGCTGTCGTGGATATGAACATTCATATTTCTTTATTCTCCCCCTACACACAGGATTTGTCGCACGATGCGCGACTGCGAGTCCGTGCTGATACGAATGATCCCGCTATAGCATGGGACGTCTTGACTGTCCGCAGTAACTCGACTCCTATTACTCTGGATTCTTTACCGTCTTTCTTAGGCGTAGACACTCACAATATGACGGCTCTTTCGGCAGGTCATGCTGCGTTGCCTGAGAAGTTGTCGTCTCACTCGGTGGAAGAACCGCATTCACGAACCCTTGCCTTGTCTGTAAATCGGCAACTCGTCTGTGGTGCATTCGGTTCACCGCCGACGCATGCCATGCGTTTACTTGTCCGAGGGCGTATCTCCGTTCCTATGGAAAATCGGTCCAATGCACCCAGCATTGTATTACCTAGCGTCCACTTACCCTTTGATCACGTTTCACACTCACACACTATTCGGCACGCTGTGAATTCCCAGGTTGATCGTTCTTATGCTATTGAGATCGTCGAACCACTGACACAAAGTCCCGAGTTGCGCAACGTTAGTGCAGATCATGCGAGAATTGTGCATGCAGAGCATTGTGTCATTCGTTTCTTGCCGAAGCCTACGTCTGATTTGATTTCGCCAATGCCGTTGAGCTTGAACAACCTCTCGGTCCTCCATCAAGTGTATTTGCAACCTGAACATACCAAGTGTATGCATCGACTCTTACTTCGCACAGATACATTAGCTTCCGGCACGTATGCCGTTTGTATTTTGCCAAGTATTCCACATGTCCTCAAAGCGTTGGAGCATGAGCACGCCGTGCATCTATACGAGGCACCATCCCTACAACTTCAGGAGACGACTCCTAGGTTCCAGCATGTCGAGAATACAACAAATTCTGCGCTCGCGTGTCGAAACAGCATCTGTATGGTCGTGGATGAGCCTCAGTCTGTTTATGTCGTCGTGCAATATGAAACTCCTCTCTGCTCAAATGGATTGAACGGATACAACATTATGAGGCCGCTTTTTCTTGATCACGTATCTACCTATAAACTGCATATACTGGATGCAAAGAAGCGCCATGTTCTATGGAATGATGTGTCTGGTGCATGTACAGTAAGCGGTGACGATGTTCCATCTGTGACATGGCTCGATATGCCCCGCCGTACGGCCAAAGCAGTATCTTTCACTTGGGCGGAAGCGCCAAAGCCGCGACCAATATCGATCATACACATCGTGTCCACTTTGTGTTGCTTTAGTATGGCTGTGGCTCTTATGGCCTTGCTCTGGGCTCGTGCCGCCCACATGGAATCCCAGAAACTGCACATCCGTGTGGAAGCACTGGCCATGGCTCTCGACATCGACTTTTCCGATGGGCAATGGAAACCACCTCCTGCTTCCTCGCTTGCGGCTTCGCCAACACCCACGTCTCACCCTTCATGGATCGAACGGTTACAGGCACGTCTTTAGTCAATTTGTGCCTTCCCGCATGAACCCTTGTCCCACATATTCTTAGCGCCAACAAAGAAAATACATGCAATAGCAAGGATAGAATTCACGATTGATGGATCAAGCTCACGACCACGTGCGATTCCGTGTGAGTCGCATGCGCAGACAAGCGTTCTCTCCACTCAGCACGGACCGTTGTTTGCCCTACATATCCCCAAGCGCATATAACATCAAGTGCAGACGATGACGTCGCTAATAAGGCTGGGCGTCGCGGCAATGGACCGCAAAGCTCGTTCCAAGCCCATGCAAAACATTCTGAACCGCATGCTCTCAACGGGACGGTATGAACTCATTGTGTTTGGAGACAAGGTCATTCTCGATGAGGACGTCGACACGTGGCCCGTGGTCGATGTGCTCATATCGTTCTTCAGCACTGGTTTTCCTCTAGAAAAAGCTATCAAGTATGTCGAGCTTCGAAAACCCGTGTGTGTAAATGATTTGTACATGCAAACCGTGCTGTGGGATCGACGTGCCGTACTGCGTATCCTAGAGCAAATTGGAGTACCAACACCGCCGAGTATCTATGCAGATCGAGATGGCGGTCCCACACTTGATCCAGTCGTAGTTGAGGATGTGAAGGCACGCGTTGGACTGGATCTTGGAAAGCGTACGAACATGCCTAATGTTGTCATGCAAGACCATGACACCTTGTTAGTGAACGGCTGTCCCATACGGAAGCCGTACGTGGAAAAACCTGTGAGTGGCGAAGACCACAACATTCATATTTACTTCAATGCTCAATCTGGGGGTGGTGGTCGTCGCCTATTCCGCAAAGTTGGGAACAAGTCGTCGGAGTTTGATCCGGAACTCGTTGAACCTCGTATGGATGGCTCCTACTTGTATGAAGAATTCATGGATGTCGATAATGCCGAGGACATCAAGGTGTACACTATTGGCCCAGAGTTCTGCCACGCAGAGACGCGCAAGTCGCCTGTCGTTGATGGCCTTGTAAAACGCAATCCTGACGGCAAGGAAATTCGGCACGTGGCCGAGCTCTCGCCTGAGGAACGCGAAATGGCACGACGTATTACGATTGCTTTTAAGCAGTTTATCTGTGGCTTTGATTTGCTGCGTGTGCGCGACAAAAGCTATGTCATTGACGTGAACGGATGGAGCTTCGTCAAAGGTAACGATGGTTACTACGATAAATGCGCCGATATTTTGAACAAGTTTTGCGAGGCGCATCATATTTCTCGGCCGCTCCGTCGGCCTAGTGATGATGTGCGGGCAAGAGACGAGACATCGAGCTGGGTCTTGAAAGCCAATGTAACTGTATTCCGACACGGTGACCGCACACCAAAACAGAAAATCAAACGCAGCTACAAAGCCCGTGATGCATGGACGAAGCCAATTGTTGACTTGATGCACGGATACCGTGAAGAGATTATTCTACGTTCGAATTTGGACGTCGTGACAAGGGCACTTCGCGAAGCCATGGAACTAAGTGGCGCGGACCATGGCGACCTACTCTTCGTGTCAGACATTATCGATCGAAAGAAGGTCTTTCCCGGCACCAAAATTCAATTGAAGCCGAGCTTCTCCGCCGAGACGGACCAGCTGGAGAAAGTGCAACTTGTGATCAAATGGGGTGGCGAGTTCAGTCATGCTGCCTTACACCAAGCGCGTGACTACGGCATCAATATGCGACGCGATATCCACATCATGAACAAAGAAGTTCTGGATGAATGCACGATTTATACGAGCTCAGAGCGCAGGGTTTCTGCATCCGCCGAGACGTTTGCTGAGGCATTCTTAGAGGACGAGTCTGTCCGTGGGGCCGGGCAGCACAGGCCAAAGGAAATGGTCGTTCGGAAAGATTTGTTGGATGATTCAAATGCTGCTAAACACATGATGGACGAAGTCAAAGAAGAGCTTCGCTCGTGTCTGCAGCCAACACCAGAGAATGTAGATGTGCGTCCTGATGGCTGGCCCAAAGACCTCCCACCGCCCTCGCTCATTAGCACAGAAATCCAGCACTTGCTTCAGAGTTTGGGCGAGACAATGCATGCAAACTTTTCCAGACTCGATGTCAACAAGATTCAGGACCGCTGGTGCACGCACGAGACGCCTACTTTGTTTCGCGAGCGTTGGGACAAAGTCATCGAAGACTTTAAACACCCGAATGAGCCATCGCGTGCTAGTGAATTGGCTGATATGCTGTCACATGACGGTTTGCACAATCGCACTTTTCTGGAGACGATCTTTTCTGCTCCAGAAGACGATGATGCATGCAAGCTTGAGCGGCTCTATCGCCTCTACCGCATGAGTCTCGCTCTTTTTGAATACGTATGCCCTCGAGAGTATGGTATCACTCCCGAGCAGAAAGAAATGATTGGGCTCCTGACCTCACAGCCGCTACTCAACAGCATTGTGCAGAACCTGAAAGCATCTCAGGACAAGAAAGGGATGTGCACTTTCTATTTCACCAAAGAGTCCCACGTTCACACACTTCTGAATCTTCTTCTTTCCTCGCATCTTTCCATCATCATGCCACGCATGCCTCCTATGGACTATTTCTCGAGCATTACTTTCGAAGTATACGAGCGCGAACGACCGACATCATCATCGAGCATGGCACCTGCCAAGCCTGAAAGATCGCTTGTCATTAGCGTTTCAGAAGGCGCCCATAGCTCAGAGGTCCTCTTTATTCGCTTGGACGGCCGACATGCACTCACGCCTTTGCCCAGCAGGCCATTGACGTCGCACATGGACTTTGACTCGTCAATTGATAAGCTGTCGGCGTTGTGTGAAAAGCGGGAACAGCTCGACACCCGCCGTGGCCAGGTCGAAGGTGCGAGCGTGTACTTTGGCGAGGCTGACCAAGACGAACATGTTGTTCAGATCCGAGGCATCCAACCAGACTCTCCATAGGCTGCTTCATAATCGAATCGATCGTCCTATCTGCTACGCTCACACCAAGCCGGCGATCTTGATCGAGCAAAGGAAGTATCACGTGATCTGTTGGTCGCCCAGGACTCACTGCTTATGCAGTGTTGTATCGAATGACTGTGCGTGCGAGTGTGTGGAAAGCTCTGTCCTTCGTCAAATTGTGGATCGTTCGACATTATTCACTTGTGCTGCTGGTCGCTACGTTGGCACTCGCAAACCATGCTTTGCCGAGTACATCCATTCAATATACCGCAGGTGCGCTTCCTCTCTACGCAGCGTTCAGCTGCGCTCCTTGTTTCCACGAGTAGCTCTGCCTCGTTCCGCTGTCGTTCGCATAGCTCACAACGCCCGCATGTTGCCACACGAGCACGTCTTCCCATGAGCGTACGCACATTGCATTGCTCGCCATCAAGATATGTCCAAATGGAGCCGAAGAAAGATGATAAAGTGCCACAGAATCTAGCGGAGCGTGCAGCGCACATGTGGTCAACTATCAAGTATCTTTTTCGTTTCTATATGAATGGGGTCAAACAAATATGGCTAAATCGAAGAATTGTTCTTCAGATCAAGGAAGACGTACGTCGCAGCAAGCGTGATTACACATGGGAAGAGGCTCGGATGGTCCGCATACACACTTCTGACATGCTGAAACTTCCGTTGTTCTTGTTGATCCTCGTGACAGTGGAAGAACTGTTGCCTTTGATGGTCATTTATACCCCATTCATGCTCCCATCGACATGCATTCTTCCTAGTCAGCGTAACAAGATCCGGCAGCGCTTTGAAGTGAAACGAGAAAAGGCCATTCAGGCGCTGAACAAGACGGTACCTTCGATAAGCGTGCTACAAACAAATGACAACACAGCAAAGGCTGCCGTTGCTGCCTTATCACCGGCTGCATTAAAGGAACTTGTCACGTATGTGCTTTTGATTTACTTCGTCATGGCCAGGATGCTTACACTCGCGCAGGGTATATAATCTCTCCCAATGGGGAGGATCTGCACTTCGTCGCCGACGTGTTCTGTCGCACATGAGGATGCTCGTGCAAGACGATCAACGACTTGAAACATCTGAGACACTCTCGTCTGCGGAGGATGCTGATGAGAAACTGTCCTATGCTTGTGTACAACGCGGCATGTACGTATGCACTCTATCCCTATAGTCTCGTGCTGACCTTGTCTAGACGCGCTGTGAATGTATCCTCTCAGGACATGCGCCTGTGTAAGTATGCCGTTTATTTTTCATACATGACTCACACCTACGGGCCAGCCTTGCGACTCTGGCTCGAACATACATCGAAAGAGGCCGATTTATCGCACTTGGAACGCTTGCTTCTTCCCACTCGGATTCCGCAACTTGGCGCACCTGACACATCTTTGGATACAGAAGTCAATCAGCATGACAAGCGGAGTGTTTCTGAAAAGACCTCGACAGTTGTGGAAGAAGTCGTCGAACAAGAAAAGCGCAGGGAGTCGAATCAATCCTCCTCATAGTTTAGCACAGAAAGAAAAGAGGGAAAGCATTCGTGAATCTCATCTGCATTTCTACCATCAATAGCTATCACCTTCCGCACCCTCTCCAGAGAAGCCACGTTCGCGTCGAAGCACAGCAGCACGTCGTTGCTCCCATTTGGCCTTGTATTCATTCTCGGCGGCAAGAGTCTCCAAGAGCTGTGGCACAGCTGTGCTGGGTATCGATGAAGCAATAGATGCTGGGATATTCTCTTCCTTCTCAAGATCAATTTCGCCCATCAGCACGACGTTTTCGCCGCGCACAATGAACGTGCCTTTGGGCACATCCCCATATCTATGCCCCAGAAAAATTCGTTCAACAGCATCTTGTAACACAAGGTTTGCTAATTTTTGTTAGATTACAGGTTCTTTGTCGCTCCTTCGTATATGTGCATGGCATTACATACCAAATTGATCATAGGAGCGAAGGACACCAAGAAGTTTCCGGCCATCACGCAACACGACGATCACTCTTTCTTCGAGTCAATGTGAGTCTAAAAGTGTGTCTTGAATACATACTGTCCACCAGGTCAACCAATGCACCCGATGTTGTGAAGGCAATATTGGCCAGGATCTCCTGTGCTTCCATTGCCGCCGACGTAGTAGTAGTGGTGATGCGTTATGTATGCTGCTTGCTTCCATCAGATAGAGGAGAGATGTGGGCAGTTCGATGCAATGGAGGTGTATGTCCTTCGTCCTCATTTTTCGCGTCGCTCCAAGCTTTCTCCACTCTTTCACATCCATCTAGCCATATAATGCAGCAGCTTGCGCGGCTTGGATAGCTTGTTTGGGCTCAAGGGGTGGGTCGCACAGGCCATCTTGCGTATGCATGACACATGAATTCCTCATCCGTGACTTTTCGGAGTGCAGTAATGGTTGGCTAAATGAGCGGCTTAGTACGACACGCGCGAGTCCAGATCGAAATACAGCACACAAATGCATCTATTCGACTGACATCCGACTTTGCCTCAGTACTTATAACAGACGCTCCTAGCAGCGGAGTTTCCCTATGTTTCTTTGACACTCGCACATACACATTCGCACCCTCCAATCACTTATATTCAAATTCCCTCGATGACGTCTATGTCACACCTGTGCTATCTACGCTCTTGAATCTGTTCTAATCTGCACTACTCTTCCTAAGTGCGACGAATCTAGTCAGATGAAATGAACCTGCATTTTGCTTCGTGAAAGGATTGCAAATAGAGAAAGGCTCTTGAATTTGCAGGAATTTACCCCTGTATATAAAGGGTTGCGAAAATTTCAAGGCGTGTGCCTTTCACAAATTGATTAGTACCTGCCTTCTATGCGAGCTGATCATAGACACGTATTGCTAGTGCTTTTTTGATCGCGAGATAGGGCTTGTCCGTGATTAGTTGCCTTAATATGTAGTCATGTAAGTCTCGGACTATCGGCTTCGCGTGCAAGATCTTTCATCCTAATATCGATTTAAGTTCAGCTTGTGCTTAGATGTAATCCATCTGAGCAGGTCGTCCTTGTCCGACGATTTGAATACATTCGGTGCATTTGATTCAATTCGGCAAAACATTCCTATTTCAGCAGATTCTCTAAATCAAAAGGAAGCGCTCTCGCTTTCAAATGGCCCCGAGTCTTTTACGGTAGGAAAGTGCGCGAGCTTGACACTGGATCTGCATGTCCACGTTCATTTTTTGATTCCCTCACAACGCTGATGCATCACCGCACGTCGTTTAGACTCTCAGAGATTCAGATTATCGCAAACTCAGATATCCGAATAGCAAGGATATCGACGGCAAAGACATTAGGGAGCACAACGTAAGTGCCAGTGATGACCGCAATAAAAATATAAAGCGATATGGGAAGCATGAGACGTGTTGATCAGCCCGGAGAATCAATTGTATCTTATTCTGGAGCCCAACCTATCTGCAGAACGACGCGCCCAACCCCACTGACTTGCTCATGTTGTTTTACGTGCCATGCTTGGGAGTGTTCCAGTTCATGAAGAAATGCATCGATGCCTCCGCCGACTCCAAAGTATAGCACTTTGGCCGCGACAAGACAGAGAGTCGTCTTTCGATCAACACCGGTCTTAGCATTCTCTTGGGATGTGGGCCAACATGTTGACTGCAGTACACGACAGAGAGAATGTAAGTTCGTCAAAGAATACACTGTCTCACTCGACAACACAACATCAGCGCGTGTTTCAAGCTGTAAAGAATCCCAGCCACCTGAGAAAAACCTCAAATGAATGGAGCGTTCCGCTAGCGCTTGTTCAAACTGAGCCACCAGCTCCGAGTCAACTTCCAAATCACCTGGTTCTTTGACCAATCCTTTACCTGGTCCAGCTTCTGAGAAGTACCATGCTAAGAACAAGTTCGGAAAAACCACCTTCATGCGTCAATTTTTTGCCCCAAATTCAAGGTACATACAAGCGACAGAACTTCCTCGTTGTAGTCACACAAGCTCAGCACAGTAGGAGTTTCAATTTTGGCTTTGGCTGGTGTTTGAAAGATAGCACTAAAAAGATAGCAAGAAGGAATAGCTGTACCACAACCGAGCTTGGGAGTTAGTGTAAGAAGCACGCACCTCGACAAGATGCCGCCCGGCTGGCCAACTGGCATCGTGGTCACACAAATTCTTGCGTATTCGATTCAGAACAGCTACCAAGTCAAGCGCACACTCCCATGTCTTAAGCCCTCCCTCATAGACGCCAGGAATCAGGTCACTCCCTGCATCTGCAAACGTGTCTTCGTCATGCATGATTTGGAAGCGCACGTCAAACAAGTCGCGACGCATTAGTACTACATCCCCAGACGTTTCTGACATATTTGGCACACGCAGTGGCGAATAAGATAGCTTTTCTGGCATCCGCGCACGCTACGTGAGCCTTTGCAAAGGACGTACCACGTCTTCGAAGTTCAGCTCACGCGCTGGCAGCTGCTGGTCTTTGCCCACACGAGTCGCGTTCTGTGTAGCGAGAGAGATTTCATCAGATACTTGTTTTCCCTCATCATCTACGCAGAACCCGAACGAGAAGGACATGCTCCAACCGTTGCTGCTGCGTTTATTTGGGATCGGAATAAATCTTTCAGTTTCTCGTACGGCGAGTGTTGTTGCGTCTGACTGGGGGGTGTGGGGAGAGGTGGAGGATTTTCACTTTTTACATGGCTCCTCACCGGCACCTCCACTCTCACGAGACGACACTCCATACTTCGCATGCCTATCAGGCCGCCGCTGACGCCAGCATGGATAGTAAGGCACCATGCGCCAGCCCCTGTGCATACTGTGGCTATTTCGAACAATGGGGATCTTCTTCTTGCTGGTGATAGTCAGGGTCGTGTCTCCGTCACGCATCTAAGTTATTATCGACCACTTGTATTTTGGAAGGCTCACAAGGACACGGTTCTTCGCGTGGATGCTTGGGCCGGCTACTTGGTTACGTACGTATATAACTCTCACACAATCTAAAGACATGGTCGGGATAATTCAATTCGTATTTGGAAAATGCCAAGTGAGGTGGGATCTGCAACATTCTCGAGTAGCATGGTGACAAATTTGCCTGAGCCGACCCTTGTTCATGACGTGGGTGTAAACGCACTAAACTACTGTGCATACGATATGACTTTAACAAAAGGAGATAATCTCACATTGAAAGGCTGGCTTGTTACGCCACACACACTAGATTCAGCGTGGCTCGACGTGTACGAATTGCCATCCCAAAGGCGCATTGTTGAGGCTTTGGGCCGCAATTCTCCACCATCAACATCATCCATTGTTCCAGGCCCAGCAGCGCAAGAACGGCGCCCTCCTGTTGTCATGTCGCTTCAAACCTGTTTCGTGGAGAAGGTACTTTGGATCATAGCGGGGTATGAAGATGGATCATTACGTGCTTGGACCACATCGCTCTCGACGAGTGAGCCGATACTCATGTGGGCACATAAAAGTCATGCGGAAGCTATCATGGCGATATGTGTCTCACCAAAACTAGACAGTGTTCTAAGCGTTGGAGCTGACTATCATATTGTGCGAACACCTCTTACACCGAATGCTGTCCCAGAAGTGCACAAAGTAAGACGTCCGGGAAACGCTTGTGTAAGTATTCGCTGGGATGAGCGCGTGTGTGTTGTTGGTGGTTGGGATGCGTGCGTACGTGTGTATGCATGGCCGTTAATGGAAAAGCTAGCGAAGCTTTCGTATCACAAATCCAGCATATATTCATTGGCATACACACGATTTGATCCGGCTCACGTGCTTGACGTGTCCCAGGATGGCGACAGCAGCAGCAACGGCAGCAGTGACGAGGCTGATGCAGGAAGTTTTGGTATGAACAGTGTCAATGAGCCAAGTGCGAAACAGCTGAATAAAAGACAGCCACATTCTAAGATGCAGCTCTTAGCGTGTGGGAGCAAAGATGGACGCATTTCCCTGTGGAAGATTCCATTTACACCTGAAGACGAGCAACAAGCAACACATCCATCGCAGATATAACGTTCCATGACTTGATTGCCTGTTCTTTATCGTATAAGGTTGCTTGACACTGCACATTTCCAAGCTGGAATGTACCTGGCTCCGTAACAAGGACGCACACATCGATTGGGCAGGAAGTCCATGCACCAACAGTACCAGAATGCGATAATTTACCCAGCCACGGTGCAAATCCCGCTTGACTTGTCGGTTGGACGAGCGTCAGCGAAAATGATAAGGGCCATGGTGCTTCGTTCCGAATAAACAGGGTTATCGACTGCGCAGCTGGCACTTGATCCAACATCACCGAGTCTAGATTCGCATAAACAGAAAGGGGCATGCCGACGGAGCCAAGTGGCGTATGCCTTAGACGTGCGCGAATTATAGCTTGTTCCCGTGCTGTTTCTTCATACATTGCATGCGACGGCCCATGTAAGTCCAGCAAGGTTTTGAGCGATGCCATATCCTGTGCTGTGCAATGTTGGATGCCCACTTTCACGCCACACAAAAGTGTTTGACCTCGTCGGTGATTTGCGTCATGCCAATGCAACACTAGGTCCACATCGTTTGGCCCAATGAGAGGAAATGCGCGCTGTGCGAGTCCTTTTGGCATAAAGTTATACAGACGATCCAGCTCGGTCTGCCGTTGAATATAGCGCGACGCAGAATACAGCGAGGGCATAGATGTCAACGCTGGATCATGCGTATGACCCAACTGAGACACTTTCGTCGCAATTCGCATCGACGTAGTAAGCGATGGATCATAGGCTTTTCCGCTCAAGTATCGGTGCAATTCATTCAGCATGTGTGTTACGATATCCTCATTCTGTGGCAAGAGTGTTGGCTGTAATCGCACAAACGTCGTGAGTACATCGCCAGCTGTAAGCGTTGCAGGCAAACTTGCTTCTGTATGTGCCTCCCACAGGGGACTCACGAAAGTGATTCCATCACATGTGAGTGTATCAGGCGAGCAGTTCTTCGTTTCAATGGCAAGTCCATACAAGGGTTCCCTTCGCGCAGTCAATCTCACTCGTGCAATGGCTTGCATCGCAACATGAGCGATCAAGGATTGTTCCATGCGTGCTTCAAAATGCTCGTGTGCCGCATTTTCGTAGCAAAGAACCCATGTAAGCACTTGTTCGCCGGGCGAGAGTACATGATACACAAACGTGATTTCGTGCTCTTGGCCACCCTGAAGTGCCGGTAGGGGAGCGGCATGTGTGAAAGACGAGGATGGGTTCCATGGAAGCTCGAGCTCACTTGCTGTTAAGCATGAACATTGCATATGAGCAGGTATGCTTTTGATAGCCAGGGATGAGATATCGGAGACACTCGTATTTACTAGCCGCATGCGAATATGGACTAGTTCGCCAACATAAGCATGCGTAGGAACATCAACATGCATGTCTATATGCGGCATGTCCTGCCGCACACGGACAAGTAGTGATAAGTCAGGTGCATACATACGAGTTCGTCGTTGCTCCAGCGTCGAATTCAGTCGCTTTCCGTGCTTCGACATGTCTTGTTGCACATGAAGCATGCCTGCCAAGGTGTACGTGACGTGAGAAAGACGCACATACTCCGCCTTTGCATCATGCACGTAAGCAGCGGCAACGACGCTACGTCGTTCGTGTGGACCTAACGTGAGATCATCCAGGCGCCCTAAGGCATTGACTTGCGCACTGGATGCGTGGCCATTTTTGTGTGCACTGACAAAATGCAGAGCGACATTTGTGAGCGCGACTTTAACACCAAGTGGATTGCGTAAAGTAAGCTGAACATGGAATGGTTCCTTTTCACGCACGCAAGGTATACCATTGTCACTAGCAGTCGATGGCAGGATATAACTAGCACCTGGTTGGAACAGAGGTACGGGCAATGTGACGCATGTATCATGAGCATACCTCGTCACAGTTTCGAGGGCATGGAGAAGCACTGCATCTAGTTCAGGCAAGCTGCCATGAAGGAGAGGCAACAAGTAAGCCAATGCGTCATCCATGCGACCACTACTGTGCACTAGATGGGCCATTTTAAACAAGGAGTGATCGTGTAAAGGCGTATTGCAGGCTTTGTAGAAGTCGGCTGTACGCATATAACAGCGAAGTGCGAGCTCCTTTTGTCCACAAGATTCGTACTGAGCAGCAGCGAGCAAAAGAGCGGCAGCACTCCGCCGCATATGCGGACGCGACATGCGCAAGTATGCAAGAGAAGCATGTTCAAGAAGCAGGGCACGCACGATTTCATCTGTGAACCCGGCTGCGCGCATATACGCCACGGCCATGTGCTCGTAGTCAGAGACAAGCTCCTGCATTGTGCCATATAGTACAGCTCCACGAAGAGCAAAAAATTCACCCACGCGTATACTGACGTACTCATCACACACATGCAAAAATAATTGGGTCAATGAATTGTGGTATGCGGGAGTCGTCGTAGCATGCAAAAGCTGTGCCAGGCAATACATTTCACCTGCACATGCGCTGTGCAATGTAGCTTGATCGGCTTGGAAGTCGCGGCGTGCAGCTTCGTACATTTGTGCAGCTAGACGGTAGTCACGAATATGCATCGCCATATCGGCAAGGCGCCGTGTCTGGAAAGGAAGAGACGTAGTCGGGTATATGCCATGGTCGGACAGGACCTGGTCAGAGGAGGGTCGACTCGAAAACCATTTGCGCCCTGCACCAAGAAGCCGGCCGGTGAGACCACGCCGCTGAGAAGCGATGTGTTCACCAAGCTGCTGGACCGTACGCTCCAGGTACGGTACAAGGCTTTTCGTAATCATCTCCCGGACATATGCCTGTATGCGCTGAACATCAAGCATGGAAAGTCGAGCTCCTTTCACAGCCTCTTGAGAAGCAGCAATAGTTGTGCTATCATCAGCAGCTTTTGCGGCTGAGCTCGTCATAGGCGAAGAGCGTTGGTCATCTGCGTGCATGCGAGACATTGAAGCATGCATCTTACTTGTGTATATGGCATGCACGAGTGGATCCGGCTCCTGGGCTGAGTTTACATGCACAATGGCGCAGTCTAGACCGTACGTCTTTCGCACTTCCTCGAGTAATGCCATAGACCGAGACATGTCCGTACCAGCTGAAGCGGTATCATGGATCACAAGATAGCATCGAGGAAGATTCGAATCAATAAATGGTTGTTTCATCAGAGCATCGGCTTTTTTGGAATATTCATAAAGACGGGTCAATTCATTAAGCGGATCTGGACTACTCGATGACACCGCCAATAGTACTGCTTGTGTTAGAGTATAGATTGAACAAAAACCATTTGTCTCAACGTACGAGCAGTAGGGTGCGACATGGTATCGAATGGGCATACGGGGCGGTAGTTATACAAGATAGTAGTGAATCGAGCAAACGTCGAATTCGTATGGTGCACTTTATCCATCCATGCTTCATACGTGTCATCATGAGGTGGTGCAATGGGGAGAATCGGCTCCTCGTCGCGGATTTCACCATGAAAACAGCGCTGAACCAAATCTAAAAGTGTATCAATGGGCACAGCAGCATTCTGAGACACGGCAAATTCATCCAGCATATCAAATCGCACAGGAAACTTGGTGCATAGGCGTTGTTCCAGCTGGGACGTCCGAATATTGACTGCCTCATCAATATGACTCGAACAACAAACGTACTGTTTTTTGATGCGCTTTCAAATGGGCGCAAAAGATCGGCTGCGCACGAAAGCCCGTTCATTTTGGCAATGTCATCGACATCCGGGCTGGCTATTACAGCGATGCGCGGGCATAGTGCCCAGTGGACAGTGCTCTCGGCCATATGCTTGGAAAACGCACTTACGCCTCCGACGCACTGCTACAAACACAAGCACACTCGCAAACACTTGCACAGACGCGCGCAAGTACGCACTTCAACAGAGACGATTTTGGTCCTTGCCAATGCCAAGCGCGAGCGCGATGATGCACTGCGCGTCAGCTCGTCGCTCACAAGACGCACAGATGCTCGTGCGAGACGGCCACGTGATGACCACGTGGGTACCTCATTGACCCCACCCCGGGGCCTTATCTCAAGCTGCTCGAAGTGTGTGGCTGAGGCTTGAAGAACGCGTGAGTGCGGATGTGAGTGCTTTTCCCCGGAGATGAGGGTGGGAACGAGAAAATTATATCCAAGTGTTTTTCCCCAGATCCCTGTCAAGATTCGAGTATGACGTCGCCAGCGAATGGTCCAGAGCCGGTGACAGAGGCGAACTTGGCCAAGCTTAATGGCAGCTCACCAACGTCAAGTGATCAAGGCTCACAGGATATGCAAGCGGAGAAACAAAGCCAAGCACGCTCAGCAAAAACGAGTATGACCTTTTCCCAACGCACAATGGAATCGATGAATTCAATACTGGTTCGCTCACTTGTCGCCGTGAATGCCGAACCAGAGCGATTACCCACGCAGAAACGAAAAATGCCGCTATCGCTCCCAACAACGGCACTCAACTTCCGTGGCTTCGTGCAAAAATCCGGACCGGTTTTTGTGTTTCAAGATAGTGTGGAATCGACGCTCATGTGGGACGACTGGCCATGGACAACAATGTGGATGGGTATTTGGGCTGTTGTTTCATTGAATCCACGCCTGCTTGTATGCCTGCCTCCTGTGATTGCTATTACTATCATGTGCAATACATTCTTTATCCGCTTCCCCATACGTGAAGATGACCGCAACTTATCGCCGAGTGATGCGCTGCGAAAATCTCTTCACATGCCGGATCTTTTTCAAGCTGAGCCTCAGGCCCCGCCGATCGAACCGCGGCCCGTGATGGAGAACGACATCAAGTATCTGATGCATATGCGTGATATTCAAAATATGATGCGCCTCATAATCGATGGCTACGACCACATATCACCTGTGGTCAAATACTTGAATTGGTCAGATGTGCGACGCACGCTACGTATATTTCAAGCATGCATTGTTCTATTGTTGGTCACCTACTTCATCGCTCCACTAATCCCGTGGCGATTGGTTTTGTTCCTCGGTGGCGAGTTGGCTCTGGTAGCACACCACCCTTGGCTCAAGCCAGCTATCGAGGCGATCAAGAAACAGTCTGATGAAACTCCTGGTAAATATCAGCGTGCTCAACGTCAGCACCGTCTAAAACAACGCCTCATTGACATACTTGACGAAGATCGCTTGCCTGAATATGTCTGGCAGCGCGGATGGAAAGATGTCGAATTATTCGAGAACCAACGCCTTCAGCTGGATCGTCGTGGCGGAGCCGATGAGTCGCGATGGAGTGCACAGAATCTGCTGTGTGGCGAGCGACGTCCTTGGACGCGCGGTAGTGATGGATTCTCTGCCGAAGGTAATTCGCCCGCTGAATATGAGTTACATGCCGAGGATGTAAACTACGAGCTTGAGTCAGGCTATGAATGGATCGAGGGAGAGTCATGGCGAATTGATTGGGGTGGTGCTTGGAGCCCTGTCGGTGTGGATGATGCCGGCTATGTATACACAGACTCGTCCTGGCGCCATGCAGCCCCATATGCCTACGGTGTCGATCCAGCTATGCCCACATCGCCTACGCGATGGAAAGATGAGGAACTAGACGAAGACCATCAGCTAGAGGAAGATCCATCCCCTTCTATGCGTGCATTGACACGACGTAGGCGTTGGCTTCGTCGTGCCGTTCGGGTCGAACCGCCGATCGAAAATCTGCCGGAAGACGAGTCGACGAGATGATAGGCAGAAGCCGGAACGTTAAGAGAAAATAATTATTCATGTATCACAACCGATGTCTCGCATAAGTGTATAAAGCCTCTGTGTCACAAGGCGCATCTTGGAAGTAAAGAGCATAGAATTCATGCAGTGGGAACTCACGAAGCTCTCGAACGAGCATGCAAATGTGATTCGTGCTACGCTGCCGCTGGTGGGCGAGCACATTGAGGAGATTACGAAGCTGTTCTACAAGACAATGTTTTCGAACCATCCAGACCTCATCAAGAACCTGTTCAACCGAGGTAATCAAAAGCAGGGTGCGCAACAGAAGGCGCTTGCCGCTTCTGTGGCGACGTTTGCGTCCATGCTGGTGAATGATGATGCACCACTCCCAGAAAGCATGCTTTCTCGCATCGGTCACAAGCATGCGACAGTAGGTGTTACCGAAGACCAGTACCAAATTGTCCATGACAACTTGTTTGCGGCGATTGTGCAAGTGCTCGGCGCAGATGTAGTGACAAAGGATGTCGCTGAAGCCTGGGACCATGTGTTTTGGATCATGGGACGACTTCTGATTAAGTTTGAAAAAGATTTGTATGCAGAAGCCGGTGTCGAGCCCGGTAAGGTTTTCCGCCAAGTCAAAGTCGTTGCGTGTGACACCTTGGCTGAAGGAGTCACCCACTTCACAATCGAGAGCACAGAGGCATCAAAGCCTCTCCCAGGACACAAGCCGGGTCAATATATTTCGGTGCGTGCCCACTTGCCAGATGGGGCTGGCCAGCTCCGCCAGTACAGTCTCACAGATGCTGGCAAGCAGTCGCACGGACGTCTTACTTTTGCCGTCCAGGCTGTCAAAGCACACGACCAGTTACCTGCTGGAGAAGTTTCAAACTGGCTGCTGGAAAATGTCAAGCAAGGCTCGGAACTGGAAATCTCCCTGCCATTTGGTGATCTTGTCCTAGACGAGCAAAGCAACTCACCTGTTGTTCTCATCTCTGCTGGCATTGGCGCTACGCCCATGATCAGTATGCTCTCGCGCTTGGCGCTGGACAAGTCTGAGCGCGAGGTTGTGGTTTTCCATGCCGATTCGAGTGCTGCAGCTGATGCATTCGCATCCCAAACGAAACACCTGGCATCTCAGCTGCCAAACTGTCGCTTCCACACTTGGTACGCACAAGGGGAGCCCAATGAAACTACGACTGTGGGCGACCGTTTGGATTTGACAAAGGAGACCCTGCCTTCTAACGCACAATATTATTTGTGTGGCTCAACAGCATTCCTCCAAGCATGCTCGAAGGATCTTGAATCACTGAGCGTGCCTGCCAGCCATACGCATTACGAGCTCTTTACACCAAATGAATGGCTTCTTAAGTAGAGCATTTGCTCTCATAAGATATTAACGCGGCTCTACTGTATACCTAACGATGAAATCATCACATGGCTTTTGTGCTAACACCATGGGCCGAACAAGCCTCGACGGTTCCTGTCACAATAGCTACCAACTAAAGTTGTTCGCTTTTTGCTAGTCTTTTGACGCAATGATTGCACGCACCACTCTACGTTATAGTGTCTAAACGATTGAAACTTTCACGTCAATCTAAAGCAGCATTCATTCAATACTTTTGTATACATAATCACGAGCAAAAACTATGTAGCAGCGAGCCGCACTACTTTTGGGAATATATACTGTCTCTTATACACATCTGACGCTGCCGACGACTCCTTACG
>OJLB01000148.1_pt1:0-12500 | contig 44481 bp, 20 predicted proteins | sample 1596861 | NCBI WGS metagenome assembly OJLB01 (sample SAMEA3904681, study PRJEB24821) | metagenome | biome: Builtin; feature: hospital; material: surface | place: USA | collected 2013-06-06
TACCCACAATGGAAGTAAACATGTTAGTAACAGAACCTTCTTCAAAAAGGTCTAAAGGGGTAAGCTACATAACATATATGGATTTCTATCTCCTCTCTACGGAACCCCGAAAGTTCTGGTTAGAGAAATAGCTTTTCCAATCCTTCTTGAAGATACCACCACCAGTAATGCAGTTGTTCTCCTCCCTGTTAATTTCAGGGGCAACCCGACCCAAAACGGCTAGAAATAGAGAGGATAGAGGATATAACTATAACCAGTTTCTGACAGCACAGTTGATGGAGCAACAAGTGCGGCTGACGGCGCTACAAGTTCAGGTTTATTATGGAACACAAAAGGAGAAGAAAACCTCGCTTCGTCCTTCCTCTTCGAAGGGGGTTTAACTACGACAAACCTAACTAGAAAAAATCATAAGGAAACCCTAAGCCTCTTCAAACGTACGGACGGGCAAAGCCGTAATAGGGAAGAATGGGAATTTTGAACCTTGTCTTTCGGGGCAAGGCGGACTAGAACTTCTTTCTTTGAAGCTGGAAGGTGGGACTCAGAACTGGGCGCACCTGTGCAAAGTGGAATCAAACAAATGAAAAGAGTAACCCATGAGCAGCTGGATTAGCTAATGTAATATTCTTCCATCGCTCTTGCTGGAATAACCGGTCGTACTGAATGCCTAAGCGCTGTTCTTGTTCGAGAATCAACTGTGATGCAATTGAATCACCAAGCGCTAACGCTCTTTGATCGAAGATTGCTGAAATTTCTTTTGAATGGACATCGTCTGCTTTAAAAAGTAAGTTAGGCACGAATGGTATAAGACAACCTCTCCTTATATTCAAAACTAGCTTAATCTGAAACTAACTAGCCCTATCCTTTCCTTATCATCTTTAAAACTAGCTATCGTAGACTGAAAGCCTCGTAAACTGGAAAAATTGACTATCACAGAGGTAAAAGCCTATCGATTAATATTAATCTTTCTTCCCTCCAAATGGGCCGTACCCCCGAAGAAGATCTCATATGTAGTAGAGTACTCTCGAAGAATATGAAGAAGACTTCCGAAGAAGATAGGCCTGCCAGCTGGCTTAGACGCGCATGCTAGCCGCTACAACCTAAATCGAAGAAGTGTATCACAAGATGGCAGGCTTCGCTAGATTAAAATATATGGGCTTCCCTTGCATTGCCAGGAAGAATGAGTGGGTACATAGGGAGCAGTCATTACGTTAGCAAGCCCGCAAGCAATTCATCCGTTTTGGTTAGTGGTTTTTCAGTCTTATCCGCTGGTGGCCACTGGTGGGAAAGAAAGGAAAACTAGGTGAAGAGGGTATAGTGACAAAGAGCATAGCGGACCGGAGGTCGAAAAAATCGAAGACAGAAGAGAAGTTCCCCCTTCCGTGAGGAGTAGATAATGTAAGCTAAGCTGCAGCCACTTGTCTTGATTCAACTAACGAAGAGCGTGGAAACAACCGTAGTCTAATCTGTATGAATAGCAGTTCCCCTTTATAGATGGTCCATAGAAAAAAGATTTGACTCCCTGACATTGATCTGACTCCCATCCCCATACAGATTTGGCTCCCGGCAAGAAAACGTATGCGCGTGCTAACGCGCAAGGGCTTTCGCGCCAGTGCGCTCAGGAGTAGCTTGTTCCCCGAACCGTAGTCATTCTACTTATCTACTATATGTACCTTTCCCCGGCCCGGAAGCAATAGTTCCCATTATTACAGTAATGTCCTCGACTTCGATATCTCTTCTATAAAGGGTAGAATCGCTTAGAGCAATTTGGCACGGCCCTTGGAAAAAAGGAAAAGGTACTGTGGAAAGTCATTAGTCTGACTATCCATAGCCTTTCGACTTGAGACCCCGAATCCTCTTAAGGAAGCGGTATGAAAGAAGTTAATAAGTAAGAAGGCGCTCTATCGGAAAGCCGGCTGACTGATGAATGAAGGCTTGAAGCAGGACACTGATAAATGGAACAAAAAAGGGGTTCCCGATATTCAATCCCAACTGCAGAATCAAGATCAAAGGGAGGACCAGGCGTAGCCGGACCATCTAAGTATGGGGAGTGCCGCTACTGCTTTCATTGTTCTACTATTGAGTGCAAGTCTCGCTCATTGAATTGCCGCGGTGCTGCCTTGAGAAAGGTAATCCCCGTGCGAGAGTCAGAAGTAGAAAGAGGAATGTTTGACGTAATTAAGTAGTGTAGTGAAATCTTTGTGATTGAAATTGACTTCTCCAGAGCTAGAATCGGAACTACCTACTGACCACCCCTGTAACTGACCGAAGCAACCCCCGGTGCAGATCAGAACGAGAACTCGTTTCCTCTTCGAGCTAAAGCTAGAGCCCCTACTCTGTTTAACGGAAAGGAAAGAGGAGATTCAGTAGGGCTTCAGATCTCCACAATTCCTTCTATAGATGGCAATTCGTGGGCAAGAAGCTCAGTCTCTGTAGAAAGGGAAAGGAGCGGATGCACATAGAAGGATAAATTGCGCCAGTCAACCAAGTCAAGTAAGTAACGAACTGAACTAGAGCCTAAATTTGGTCAGAAAAAGAATAGAATTCAAACCAGAATGGGTAGCTCGTGGGATTGACGTTCGGGGGGAAGAACTCCGTGGGATCCCTCCTTCTGGGACGCCTAGCTAGTGAAAGGTTATCCCTTTGCTTAGCTTTCTTACTAAAATTCTTATATCCTTTGGCTTTCCAGCAGATTGGCATATTAATACGGATTGGACTTTAACTGACCCAGAGTCCGCTACTGACTAGCGGAAAGATGACAGAAAGAGAGGGATTCAACTGAGAATTATAACCACAGAACGAGAATTCACTCGAAGAAGCAAAGTCACTACCCCCCATGACTACCACCGGCGGGCTGGCTTCTTGCCCTCCATACCATCTGACCGACCCACACTTCCTTCAGCTTTCAAGCGGGTTCAATAACTATTTCATAGCCTCTGTTCACTTTAGCGATTTCAGAGTGGTCAGAGGGTATTTCATTTAGATAATTGAGATCCTTAGTTGGCTTATTCGCTTCAATTGGCATTGTTGCTTAGTTTTGATGAAGATCTGTGGTTCCCCGCTCGGTCACTTATTCCACCACAGGCCCCCTGTTTGATCGACTAGAATAGGATCTAAAGCTAACAATGGAAAGGAAATCTACGAAATAGTTCAACTGGGAATATACTGAACTTCTTCTTTAATCACACTCAGGAGATACGATTCTTTCATCACCTGGCTTGTCTTGTGGTACTCAAGCCGAGCTCTATAAGACGTAGATCGCACCTGTCCCTTCCGGCTATGCTATGGGTTGGGGAGGGGAGGAAATCTGTACGCGCTTTTCCACCTGGCGAGAAAGAACTCCAGGCGATCCATTAGTGAGTACGATCCCTTTGTTTGGCGTGGCTCAACAAGGTTTGAATTTATCAGCAAAGCAGCTGTCACAGTCTAATTAGAAATAATCGTTTGCAAGGCATGGGCTATCTAATAGGGCATCATAATCCGCTAACTTCTTTTTCTCATTTCGTAAAATCTCGTCTACTAATATAAACTAATATAATAAGTGTATATTCCAACACGGAAACGAAGACTTTCGAGAAAAAATATTGGACCAGGAAGAAAAAAAGGGGAAAAAAAGTAAAGTCTAAGCGCATATGGCACGCAAAGGAAATCCTATTTCGTTAAGAATGTATCTCAATCGTAGTTCAGATTCAAGTTGGTTTAGTGATTATTATTATAGTCAATTAGTGTATCAAGATGTCAATCTGAGATCTTATTTTGGTTCGATACGTCCACCTACGAGACTCACCTTTGGCTTTCGTCTTGGTAGGTGTATTATTCTACATTTTCCCAAAAGAACATTCATTCATTTCTTTCTTCCCCGTCGACTGAAACGACGCAAAAAAACCAGACCCGGAAAGGAGAAGGGCCGGTGGTGGACATTCGGGAAAGTCGGGCCGATCGGGTGTCTTCATTCAAGCGACGATACAGAAGAAGAACGAAACGAAGTGAAAGGCTGGGGGGCAAGGAAAAGAGTCGAGTCGATCAGGCTCGACGACCGGAAGAAGCAAAACGAAATCAGGATTTGGCCGAAAAAAAAGCAACGCTATGGATACCATGACCGACCACCATCGATAAAGAAGAATCTTTCTAAATTACTTCGGGTCAGCGGGGCCTTCAAGCATCCGAAATACGCCGAGGTTGTAAATGACATAGCGTTCCTGATAGAAAATGACAACTTCTTTAGAAAAACAAAGTTATTCAAGTTCTTTTTTCCAAAGAAGTCCCGCTCCGACGGCCCGACGAGTCATCTACTTAAAAGGACCCTCCCCGCAGTGCGCCCCTCCTTGAATTATTCGGTCATGCAATACTTATTGAATACAAAGAACAAAATCAATTTCGACCCCGTCGTAGTTCTCAATCATTTCGTGAACCCGGGCGTGGCTGAACCATCCACGATGGGGGGAGCGAATGCACAGGGAAGAAGCTTAGATAAGAGAATACGTTCTCGCATCGCTTTTTTTGTAGAAAGCTTGACCAGCGAGAAAAAGTGTTTGGCCGAATCCAAAAATAGGTTGACCCGCTTCATTCGCCAAGCGAATGATCTTCGCTTCGCGGGAACAACAAAAACCACCATCTCGCTCTTTCCTTTCTTCGGTGCTACCTTTTTCTTTCTAAGAGATGGGGTTGGGGTGTATAATAACCTTTTTTTTGAGGATGCCCGGGAACAACTCCTAGGTCAATTAAGGATCAAATGTTGGAACCTCATGGGTAAGGATAAGGTAATGGAATTGATAGAAAAATTCATAAACCTAGGTGGGATAGGAGAATTGATAAAGGGAATAGAGATGATGATAGAGATCATACTGAGAAACAGAAGAATTCCGTACGGGTACAACTCTTATTTAAACGAAGTCAAAAAAATGCGATCTTTGTTGTCTAATAGAACAAACACTAATACCTTAATTGAGTCGGTAAAGATCAAATCTGTTTATCAAAGTGCTTCCCCGATTGCTCAAGACATCTCTTTTCAACTGAGGAACAAAACAAGATCATTTCGTTCCATTTTTAGTAAAATAGTGAAGGATATTCCATTAGTAATGAATAAAGGGGTTGAGGGGATCCGTATATGTTGTTCAGGTCGATTAGAAGGCGCAGAAATCGCTAGAACTGAATGCGGAAAGTATGGAAAAACTTCTTGTAATGTATTTCACCAGAAAATCGATTATGCTCCTGCGGAAGTATCTACTCGTTACGGAATCTCAGGTGTCAAAGTGTGGATTTCATATAGTAAAAAAAAAGGAGTACGTGCTATATCCGAAACGTACGAAATATAGTAAATATCGTAAAGGCAGATGTAGTAGGGGTTGCAAACCGGACGGTACACAACTTGGTTTTGGAAGATATGGCACTAAAAGTTATAAAGCTGGTCGTCTTTCATATCGAGCCATTGAAGCAGCGCGTCGGGCTATAATCGGACAATTCCATCGTGCTATGAGCGGACAATTCCGAAGAAATGGTAAGATATGGGTAAGAGTTCTCGCGGATCTCCCTATTACCGGGAAACCTACAGAAGTAAGAATGGGAAGAGGAAAAGGAAATCCTACGGGTTGGATTGCTCGTGTGTCCACGGGACAAATCCTATTTGAAATGGATGGTGTGAGTTTGTCAAATGCTCGACAAGCCGCTACATTAGCGGCGCATAAACCATGTTCGTCAACCAAGTTTGTTCAGTGGTCGTAACATAATTGGTTAGTGGGGAAAACCCCGGCCGATAAAAATGAGGCGAAGTGCTTGTTCCTGAACGACAGAAGTCGAAGTGGAAAGACACTAAGGGGGGAGCCAGATGATAACAAGGATAAGACAAGAAAAAGACCGAAAGGAGATAGAGAAAAAGATGAAATTCTCTGTACTGAAATACGGAACAGCCTTATTCGTGAGCTGAAAGAGCGAACCAAGGAGAGTTTCCTTTCCCATACCAACCACACCATCATCGGTGGCGTTGGGCCATCCAGCATGCCCGTAAAATGACTCCCAAAGATTGGGGTAAAATGCTGACCCCCCGCAGAGGTAGGATGGCTTTTCGCGCCAACCGAACTGCGTCACCAAAGCGATTTCTCTAGATGGAAGAGAGGCAAATATCAATCCAATCTGCCTATGGCCAGTTCAAATCTGGCGAGTTGCTCATTCGTTCATGGGAGAATCCCCATTTACTCGGTATGGTATTTATTTATCTCGGTGTATTGGATGTGTCGTAGAGAATGGGGTCAGCTAACTTTCATTATTACTTTCTCAACGGGATCTTCTTCTGTTTGCAAAGGTAGATGAAAGAAGCAAGAATGAATCTATTAATCTATTAAAGCTGTCTTTGATTGATCTTCGAAGCTCTCCTAAGGAACTACTACTCAAATGAAAGAAAGAGTCCCACCTACGAGTTTTTGCCTTACTCAGCGGAACCAGGGCTACCCCTTTCTTTCATGCAGAATCTGTGAATGCGCTTACCTTGACTAACCTACCCGCCTAGATAAAGGAAGGATACCGAATGCTTATCTTCATAAACATCATAGAAGAAGTCTAACTAGAGTCATTATTAGGAGGAACCTTATTGGATTGATAATGAAAACCAGACTAATGGGTAGTGAACCGGGCCTGGATGCTCAAAATATCGAATACTTTTTGTTTCGAAGCTTCCGCCTATAAAGTACTAGGATGATCGTGAATATCCCTGGTCAATGGATTGATTACGCTAAGCCTACCTAAAAAGGTCCTGCTTGGGGGTGAGACCGCTCTCCCTACCCATTAGGGAAGGGGCCGAGACAGGGCAAACTCAAGGGACCCCCCTAGCGTAAGCGTAAAGAAAAGGCTTCCATTAAGCAGGGGGCCACCTTCGACTTATCCAGATTTTCACCGTCTACTCCGCCTGCGGAAAAGGTTTGATTCCTTTCATAGTATACCTCGGATGAGTGAGCCCCTTTGGTTTGTCCAGGGGGGCGGTAGTTAAGTGATGCTAGAGAAGCGAAGCCAAGACGAACCACAAGACTAGCATAGGATAACTCAGATCAAATATGAATTTTCGGGTACTAGTTGTTGGGGCTACGGGATCCATTGCCTTTGTAGGAGCTGCGGCCAATTCGAGAGAGAAAGAAGAGATCAGTCTGCAAGATACATTTAGGTTGATTTATCGTTTGGTACTTTAGACGGATCGTTCGATTCCCTTAGCTGCATAGACCGGTTAACGAAATACACGTAGGTGGTCGTTTAGCCAGCGCGTAAAGCCTTTGATTTGAATGTGTTCTAAATCCCGTTAGTGAAGAATTGTCGATCAATTCAAAGCAGGAGGAAATAAGTTCCCTAACTATAGGATGTTATACTGCACTGGTCGGAATAGATAGATACTTCTTGCTCCATCATCCATAGAATGTGGGTGGCGGTGCTTTCTTTAGGTGCTGCACCTAACCTTTGGGCATATCAAAACAAGAAAAGGCACTACCTGCGGAAGAGAAAGGGAGAGGAAAAACAGTACGCATGTCAGTCTATTCTACATCAATATTGGATCGAGAATTGGAAAGTCCCCTTGATTTTGTTTCCCCTCTTGGCGATCGGTTCACTACTGATCCTTTTTACCTTACTTCCTAGACTGCGTTCCAGCGAGACAGAACGGACCTTGGAGCCTTCAGCGTAGATATCTCAGGAAGAGGGATCCGATCCCAACGCAGAAGGAGCTGACTGAAAATGATAAAACCGGGGAGAGAGACCTACTAGATAGGCAAATAGCTGAAGTGGTCCTGCCTAGATAGGTGAATAGCCGAAGTAGTCGATTTTTCTAATATCTAGAAAGGAGGCCTACGTCACGGGTCGATACTGACTATGAAAGCTTATACCAACTTGAGAGATGTGCAACCTCGGGCGGGAACTTTTACGCGAAACTAGGACAGAGGTGGAACGACACTAACGCAATTACAGAAACTTACGGATGCTGCTAACAAACAAACGGGCTGTAGATAGATATAAAGCAACAAGCGAAAGGATTCGTAACGTACTGGCTTGCTGGAAATGCAAGGGCTGATAACGACAGATGGCTTTCCACCGTCATTGGACTAGGCTTCCCGGGTCCCCTTTCTTCTTCTGTGCCGCAACTCTCCTATTGATAGGTAGAATGGTAGAATCCAGTTACTTATGAATCTTTCACTTTTTCCCTTACCCTTAGTTGACGGCGGAAGTTAGCCACCAACCCTAGAAATTGAACCCACCTAAAAGTAACCTTTGTAACAACAAGGAGGAATCTTATCATTCGACTGCTTATGCCCGTGTCTCTGAAAACTCTTGATTATGAACTTAAGTCGACTTGTTTTAGGCCCCTTTCTTTCGGTAAATGAACCGGGGTTGAGCTGATATCTATGTATTCTTTCCCTTGCTCTAGTACCCACATGAGCCCATGCTTCGGTCAAGGGCGAGAGAGATTCTTATTCAATAGTAAAGAACCTCCTCCCCATTCAGGTAAGGAGGAGTTCAGAAGCGGGATAGCATACTCCATTAGAGACTCCCCTTTCGGGGCTATTCCTTTTATTTCTTATTGTTCATGTCGTTTCTGACCCTTGAGGTATCACCAATCCACGTATGAAGAGTCATTTAAGGATCTTGATTCAACTCCATGGAAGAGAACTCTATAGACCCTGCTCCATTCCTCTCAGCAGTGGCCTTATTAGAAAGACCCATTTGTTGTCGCAACTAATGGATTAAAGAGCTTTGCTTACCTAAATGCAGGGGCTTCCGTACTCATTTGCCCCTTTTTTATTGATCCATGTCATTAAAAGCCTTTAGCTAAAAAGTGGAAACATACACTCATATCTATATTATGTTATTCCTACTGCTTGTACGCGGACAATATCATTGAAAAAAGCGACCTATCTAACTCGATGTGCTTTTCGGCCTTGCACCGGGATGAAGATCGCTCCCTGCCATTATTCGCCTTTCTCTTTTCCACTAGGTATCGACAGACCAACAGCCTAGAATAGGGGTCAGAGGGGAGAAAGGAGAGCAGACAGCTACTTTGCCATTCCAGCTTGATGAAAAAAATACAAAAGAAAATGTTCGATTCTTCGATAAAAGCAGAAGAGGGCCTATAGCTCATTAATCCATGCCAGTAGGTGGAGGCGATACACCTAGATCGAGGAATATAGTCCATTACACACTAGGGCCAGCCCATAAAAGAAAATCTCGTTCTATAATTATAATAAATGAATTGTCTCACACGCTCTGAAGTCTTGGGACTGATCTTACCATTGGGACTGCGCCTAAGATCAATCCTAACCTACTTATAATTATAAGACGTTAATAACCGATTGCATTTCTTAGGACAAGCAGCCAATGAGTGTAATTATAGGCCTTACCACATCCTCTTCCGCTAGTAGCCACTGCTGCTTATAATTCCCCTTTCCTAGAAGAAATTATTATGCTAGGTTCGCCCTCTTCTCTTGGCCACTGGATCGAATCCTATTACTGTAATTTCACCTCTGGCCCCGATTGAGCATCCAAAAACTCCACCTTCTGCTTCAGTCGTGACTACATTCTCAGATTCCGGAAATAATCATCTTAAACTTAAAAGAGTTCTTGGGAACAATCCTGATAGGAACAAGTCCCGAACCCAATGGTATCATATCTATTTTACAAGCGTACCTATTCCTCTAACAGAAATGGAAATAATGAAGCAAGGCTCAAGAGAAGAGGTGTCCGTCCATTGAGATTAGAGCCGCTTCGTCCTTGAGATCACGGAATCTTTGCCCATGCCGGAAGAGCAGAAGGTTTCCTCTACTTTCATTCGATCTCAGATGGGCAAAGGAAGGCAGGGAGTAGCACTAGTCTCAGGGGCATGCCCTGAATCGGTTCTTAACGGAGGAGCCCTTTCTGCTGAGTGAATATCCCTTGCTTTCGTAACCGGTGTGAGAGTTAGAAAAGAAAGCTAACTGCACTTCATGCGTGCGTAAGCGGTGCTCTCTTTCCTGTTCTTGCAATAACCGGTCTGTCTGGTCTTGTGGGTGAATGCTTATCCCTTGTTAGTGCTTTCGACTTCTCATCTCAGATTTCGCCTTGTGAGTTCAAAAGGAGATTGATTTGACTTGCTACCGTACTTTACTTAGTCTTCCGCTGGAACTGGATTCTATAAAGCTTAAAGGCCTCGGGGGAGATAGGAATCGAATCGATTGAAGAAGGAATTTACTTATCTAAAGGAAGAGAATCAGCAACTTTTTCATACGTATCTGGCACTGCGCTTAGCTAGACTGCTTTGAGCTTTCACGTGTCGAGAGCTTTAGCTTTAGCAAGTACTACTCCTAGGTTGTCGGATAGGATAACCGATGCTATTTTCGCTCTTGGAGTAAGACAAGTCTGTTTGAAAGGTGCGTAGCGGTGAAGTCAAGAGATTCGGCTGGGTACGGTCTTCTCTCTTTCCTGTGCTATCAAGAATCAGGAATAGCGGGATAAGGAAGGAAGACTGTCTGTGATAAAGAGAATATCCTTACGTATGCATGGTAGGAGTTAGTGGTTAGTGGGTTAGTAAGCATAGTAGGCATGGTAAGTATGGTAGGCAGTAAGCGAGCACGAAGATTAGTGGAACAATTTCTCTTCTTAGAGGTAAGACTAAGAAGAGTCTATATCACCCATAGGCCCAATAGAATAGACTGAATTAGTGAAGTATGGCAATGGTATGGCATCAGTAGGAACTGATTTACCTCTACTAGTATGTGTTACTAGCACCCAGATTTCTTGCTAGTCTTACCTTTTTCCTTTCCTGCTTTACCTTTATTGCTTTCCTTTTGTGCCTTTCTTTATGCCTTTCCTTCCTTACGTTCTTACTTTCCTTCTTAGAGTAGTAGTGCTAGAGTTCCATATCCGTTATCGGACGAATGCCCTATCGGGAAATCAATCGATAAGAGAAATGATATTAGTAATAGAAGAAGTAAGCATCCAAGGATTGCACTCATAAGGGCAAGGTGCGTAGCCTTCTTGCACAGCACATTAGTAAGGCAAGCGATGCTCAATAGTAACCTCTTTCATGCCTTAGTCCTTAGTAAACTCCTGCCCTCAGGCCTTAGTCGAAGGTAAGCTCCTTCATGCCTTTAAGCATGGCTCTTTGTAGCAAGCAAGCTATGGTTACAGGTATGAATGAATGCCTTTGCTGCTTTTAGGAAAGTAGGGAAGAGGGGGTAATAGGCATCCCTTGAATCCAGTGCTATTGACTCAGCTGCTCTCGAATAAGCTCTTTGCGCACTCATAGGTGTGGGACTTTCTTTTCTTTGGGCATCTGTGAACGTAACCGCCGCTAGTTCTGTTACAGTAGACGGTCTTGTTGTCATATCCCTTCTTTGCGTAGACGCTCTTGGAGAAAGAACTGCTCTTGGTCTTGGGAATATCATAGCATAGGAAGGAAGACAATCTCTCCTCGAAGATGGATGGCATACAGGGGGAGTTGAAGAATCGGCCCGTGGCCCGTAGATCGATCCCAAAGTCTTTGGCAACAGCTTCGTCAGCCCTGCAGTCCCAGGATCCAATGGTGAAGAAGAGGATCGATGATGCCGTGGCTCTCTTCTATGTAGAATGCTCTATTGGAGTACATCTCTAGCTAGACTGATGGAGAGAAAGGGGCGAATCCTACCAAGACTGAGAAGGAGTGGATAAGCCCGAAGATAGTCATAGTCTTTTCGAGGGAATTATAACAATCAATAGAAGATAAGTTAAGCGTAGACCAATGCCTAAGGGGAATGGGGTGAAATCCTCTGTTGTATACACCCAAGCGGTTAGATTGCTCTAAGATTGAGGATGGGCAGAAAGGAGTCTCTGATGATGCAACAAGGGACAACCGATCTAGCAAGGAGCATAGACTGAGGCCGAAGCCCAAGGGAAGTGAACATGAGTCTTCTTCAGAGAAAAGATCATGACAGTTGAGAATAGATCACGTGATCGAAGAGGAAGCTTAAAACCGACTTGCTCATAGCGAGAGGGTGGAATGAGAGGGATGTCCGTTAGTGCAAGGAGAGGGAAAACTCAAGCCAGGATCACTTCCGGGGTTAGGGAGCGCAGGATGGTTGGGCATGGATAAGGGCCAATAGGTTATGCTTGTGAACTGACTTTCAACATCAATCCTTAGAAAGACAGATGTATACAACGACGAATCGTGGGTTCCATCCCAGTAGGCCTTTTATGTGCAAGGTAGGGTAGCTGCATGCTCCGTCTCGCGGAATCACCCGAAGACTACTTCTGCGACATCCTTTTATCATAGCCTGGTTTCTGTGTCTTTCAATGCAGGAATTCCATTTCAAGAATTGAATGAAGAGAACGGTAGTCTCATTGATTCCATTGCTATTGGTATTGGATTCCTCAGCTTAGCTAGATGAAAAGAGGTTAATTGGTAGCCCTGCTATCTCACCCAAGCCGATTATGAGAACTTCCCTTCTCTATTTGGCCCTATCGAAGGAATGTGACTTTCAATTTCTATGCTCGGGGGGACTCTCGCGAACTAAGAAAGCGGG
>OJLB01000148.1_pt1:20000-44481 | contig 44481 bp, 20 predicted proteins | sample 1596861 | NCBI WGS metagenome assembly OJLB01 (sample SAMEA3904681, study PRJEB24821) | metagenome | biome: Builtin; feature: hospital; material: surface | place: USA | collected 2013-06-06
CAAGCATGCCAAAACAACAACAAGCTAGCGTTAATCAGACTTCTCATCCTTATGGTGCAGTGCCACCTTGTTATGGAAACTTTGACAAGCAGTCTACGGCACCTAAACAAACAACCGCTAGTGAGGATTCCTCCTCCTATTGATTGGGTTAAGCTCCATTCATGGCATTTAGAGCTTCTTCAGGTAACCAATGAGATTCCTAGTTCCAACTGCCTCTTCCATCTGCGTAGTCCCAGATTTGAGAGTCCATTTCCTCAGCTGGTATAGTGCCCAAAGCGCAGGCTAACAACGGTTGGTCCCCTATCCATAGATCTTTCCAGAACTTTATTGTTTTCCCATCTCCCACAATCTACTTAGTTCCTTTCTTCAGCAACTCTTGACCCCTGAGAACGCTCCTCCATGTATATGAAGACTTAGAAGTGGCCTTGCATTCCAGCAAACTGGAATTCTGTGGATACTTCCCTTTTAGCACTGCTGCCCATAATGAGTCTGGTTCAGAGAGGATTTTCCGTCCCATACGTGCCATGGAGGCAGTGTTGACCTTGCTCATGCTCCTTAGGCCTAGGCCCCTTCCTTTTTTGCTTTACACACCTTATCCCAAGCCACTAAATCTTTCCTCTTTTTGTTATCCTTGTTTCCCCACACAAATCTGCTGTTTCTCCTATCTATTTCCTGGTTTATGGCTTCCGGAATACCCGTTGTTTGCATGGTGTATACAGGTATAGCAGAGGTTAGAGACTGAACCAGCAATGTTCTTCCAGCCATAGACAACTGCTCTGCCTTCCATCCAGCCAACCTATCTTGCACTTTTTCGAGTATGTGGTAGTAAGTAGTTTTAGAGACCCTCTTGTGTATGAGGGTACTCCCAGGTACTTGCCCCGCTCGCTTTCTTGTAATGCCTCTAGATAACAAACGCTAATCCGCAAGCGCCGAACCATACATAAAGTTGGAAGCCATTCCTAAAGCGCAAGCGAGTTCCCCCAAGCGGCGTAAACCGGCGCAAACAAACGAGCAGACCCTTTCTTCTGCAAGGTCGGACAGATTCCGACTTTAGCAAGGTACGCCAAAGTAAGTAAAGAACAGATCTTACTTTATGGTAGGTTCAGTAAAAGCAAAAAAGATCAGATACACAAAGACGAAAAAGAGAGAGTTTCTAATCCAACAGCGAGCAAGACTGACTGCCAGCCCTGAAGAAAACATTAGAGCTCGAGGACCCCGAGGAGGAAGACTTAAAAAGACCTATAAGGGCTTTTATAAAGCAAAGCCTTTTAGGAAGTTTGAAAGATAAGATAACGATATTGTAATGGTCTTTCTATACCCCCTATCCTTATCCCCATCCCCGGAACAGTAGCTATAACACCGTAGGCGAGGGCCCCCCTCCAGCTCTGATTCACCTCCGGGGGGTTCTTAGGGGGGAAGAAAACTCTCTGCAGTTTATAGAACCTTTAGTTGCCTCAGAAACTGAATTAGTGCATCTAGCCCCGAATAAGGCAAGGAAAGGAGCTGCGGCTAGCGCAGGAAGAGAGAATAGATCCTTCTTTTCTCCTTGCACTAAGAAGCTTGTTAACCCTCTCTGAAGTGAGTGAAGGGACCCATGGGTATTGGGCCCGAACGGTATAACAAGCAACTTAGCGCTTTCCTTGTATGCAAAACTAAAAAAAAAAGGAATCTTGTTGCTCTTACTCTTAGGACTCTAAGCAGAAGTCCTTTATTTACTATTAGCAGCTAAAGGAAGTATGTTTGAGATAGTAGAGTTGGACTAATCTTCCTTGTAGGTATCTCTTTAGTTCCCCGTCCCGCCATTCCTGACTTGCGGCTAGGGATCAAAATGGAATTCCAAAAAAAAAGATAAGAAGGAAGACTCTTAGTTGTTGAATGCGAGTCACTACATAGGTGGAATTTGATAAGCTCCTTTAGGCCCGGCTAGCCCGTAGAGTCTTAGGGGTTTTCCCACTTTCCCTGACGCAAGGTCGGGGTCTTTACGAATAGGACAAATATACACCAACCCTTTGAAGGATGAGGTTCCAGTTCGCCATTCCTATTATTTATAGGCTTCCAGTCTCCTCAGAAGTCCGCTCTTCTATCTTCGCAGAATTCACCTGGGTCTCTTACTCACCTTCGCGTCTAGGGCATGATGTCTTTATTTAAGATGTCAATCAATCGTCTTGTTATTCTCAATCAACTCTTCCAGGCCTCTCTACGGGATTGGAAGAAGGAGCTTTCACCCAAATGAGTTAGAGTTCCTCCGAACCGTGTCATTCTCGAAGTATGGCACAACACTCTGTCGAAAACACGAGGCGGGAGTGCGTCGAAGCATGAATTGACCTAGCGACGTGAACCTGGGGTAAGGTGCACTAGCGAGCGACTTCCTTCTCCAATAATGCCGCTATCATGCGCGAAGCGAAGCTTGATAGGAGCCCGAGCTAAGAGAATAGAGCAAACTCGACGTCACAAAACCAGGGGTAGATCGCTTAAGGGAGCAACTCGAGATAGATGCAAGATTCTTTCTCCTGCCCTTCACTTAGAAAGAAAAGTCCATTTTTCAGCACGCACTAATTCCTACCTACGTTTTGTCGGTCGAATAGCCTTCTTGTGTGACCTTCAAAGCCTGATTAATGTGCCTTAAAGCGCTTTTGTGCTTCGCGTCGAGCCTTGTTGAGTTTTGCTATTATAAGGGGATGATGTATGGTACCACTCAATGCCAGCCCCAAGCGGGCTTTAGCGCTTGCTCGCCAAAGCATGAACCGATCCAGCTGTAACGTCAACTACAGCAGTGGAGGCACAGTAAGCCAATTCTCCCGACATTGGGTCAAGATACGAAACTTCAAAGACTTGGTTCTGGTTTTATACCCTCCGACCTTCTTCGGAATTGAGCTCTGACTTTCCTTGCCCATCCTTTTCGGCGGCTTGTCGGACTACGTCCGAGGAGGCGTCGGTGAATACGGCTGTCATGTATCTTGATGGTTCAGCCAAGTTCTGGTGGCGGACCAAAAGACGTAAAGAACGCGAAGCGTGAAGTGCAATTAGATCTATTTTGAGGACGAGTTTAAGGCAGAATGGAGGGTTCCTGCCCGGTTGTGGTCCGACATGTTGATGAGCCTGAAGCAAATAGGCCCCATACGCGAGTATGTGAAGGCCTTCTTTCGTGGTTCTCCCTGGACATTTTTGATATGACGGAAGAGGACCGGCTCTTCGATTTCATGAAGGGGCTCCAACCTACGCCAAAATGTCCAAGACTTAGGGGCGGAACAGGCAGCTAGACTGCTAGATGGAAAGTACTTAGCCAGGGGGAGTCTCGACCAAGCCTCTCTATCTCTCTTTTAGAGGTTGATACCGAACTGATCTATATATAGCATCTAAAGTACAGATCTATCAAAAAGTCTCTATTCTACGCTAATTCATCTATTCTAGGCTAATTCCTCTATTCTACGCTAATTCATTGATAGACTCCCTTTCTTTCGGGCTGGAAGTGTTCTCACTATGGTGATTCGGTGAAGAGTGCGTTAAGCCTAGTGATTCTAGTTGAGATCTTGTTTTTCTTCCGGGTAGACCTCCACGATATGCGAATGTAGCTACTTATGAGTATGTTCCCACTCCTTTCTACCACTACAGAGCATAAAACTCTATCTTGAGTACACTAAGTTTCTTCAGTATCAAGCAGCAAAGCAGTAATCTGTTCCTACTGCATCATTCGCCCTACCTTTCTTTCGGACAGGAAGCAGTTTCCAGTGGAACTATTGACCGAAGAGCCTTACTACCAGAGCTAGCGGGAGAGCTCAGCTCCTACTATAAGCTGATGAAGAGCTACTATCACCAAGAGAGGGATTACAACCCTTTCCTTATTTGATTCGTCTTCTGCCTGAACTATGCCTTAAAACGTCTTTGATTGGCCTATGAGACACCTTCTCCGTGCTAGGAAGTGTGATGTGATACCGTTGAGCTCAGAAAGTGGATTCTTTCCCTCAGAAAGTGGATATTGATCGAGCTTGGGAAAGATAAATACCGTTTATTGATCAGATAGATTTTCCGGGATGAGCAGAAGTACGGGGTGCTTGAAGGCTCGAGTCCAGGTGGGCTAGCTCTTGATATGTTTTCTCCGGTACTAGCTCGGATTGTAGATGAATGTAGACAATGAGGAGTGATTCTCTTTCCCTCGTGTTTATAACACAACACCTATGAGACAGAGGAATTCACGCCGGTTGAAGTAAAATTACCGGGCACTCGCTTTTCATTGAGAATGTGACCGAAGATGAGGTTCCACCGGGGCATTGAAGGATGAGGACGGGGGCGCTGATTCCTTAACTCGTCCGTGGGCACAGATTATAGACATTGAAGAAGTAGCTCGTCTGGGAACACTGAATAAATCATAAATCATAAAGAAATCCACCTATCAGTGGATCTACAAGGGGATCCGCCAGTGGAAGGACTGAAGACTAAGCCAATCTTTAGCAAAAAAGAATCAATATAAATGATGAGATTCAGTGCTCTTCTCTTTCTTGAGATACCATAAAGGAAGCAAGTCAAGATCGAGTTGGGCAATCTTATGGTCAGCCCGAGTCTCCTATGATACTGAAAAGTCCGTCCCGTCTCAGGCTAAGCCACGGCAAGGAAGCAATCCTCAAGAAGAGAGGGGTTCGGTCTCATTTGATCCATTGGCCTACTTCGATTTCGATTTACTTGGCCCAACTTCAGCGGATGTTGTACTTGGATCCGAGGTTAGGTTACTGGTTACTATCAATTCGGACATGGTGGGATGGGATCTTGCAAGCGAAACTCTAAATTCTGATGAAACTCGAAATTCTGATTGACAGGTTCTATTATGGATTCCTGTGGGTTCCACGAGCGAGTCTGACCAGTTCCACTCGCGGTTGCACCGACTCAAGACTAGTTCCAATAGATATTATGACGGGGTGATGGGTCGTGCACTTGCAAGCTCCACTCTTGATTTCGAGGAGGGCAAATGCAGATGATTTCGGTCATTCATATGAGGCTAATGAATCAAAACCGTGCCCAGCAAGACTGAATCTAGGCCTCGGGCTCACATGGGCGATCCATTCCAAACGTAGTGAAAGGATCAAATCCAAAGAAAGGTTTTGAAGGCATAAGCACATAGATCACTACGCGCTAAGCCAATTCCATTTGAAGTCTTACCTGGCAACCATAGGAAGATGGATCTCTCCAAACAAAGAGATGAGCTATCCACAAGAAAAGACGAGGACAAAACAAAACACCCGAATTAGATTATGTCATTCTTTCTATTTTCAATAGTCTCCCATTCAGCAGTTTTTTCTTCGGCGGAATCTAACTCTCCTTTTCACTTTGATGGGGAGTCCCGCTGCAACATCGGCAAAGGACTTTCTCTCAGCGATGTCAAAGACATCGATTCTCGTTATCTACTAAGAGTCAATTCCTATTCTCGAGCAGAGGTCTCTCGTACTCAGTAAGGTGGGTACGCTGCGAACTCAGCAAAAAAAGCTGTTCACTCTCACTCCTAAAAGCATACCTCGCCTTCGGCAAGCACTGCAATTTACCAAATATTGTCTCTGAATCAATGAGTTCAGAGCGCTGCTTCCTCTCCCTTCTCTAGGCCTTACCTGAGACTCCAATGAACCCGAAGAGGAATGCTAATGAATTCATTAATGTTTGGTTGCATGAGCCCCTGCCCCAACCGCTTAAATGCTCCAGGAAGGTGGCCCAACCTTTCCCACATCTGCCTGTCACCCGAACCCCCAGGGACATAAGAATCCATTGAGGGAGGAACAGATGACAAGGCGACGCAATGACATCAAACAACAGAAAGAAGGGTTGGAAGATTGATGAATAAACCGCTTCCTCCCTTCTATCAAACAATCAAACCCTGGGTGCTTCGCCCCAACCATGGATTTCTCAACCTTTCTTTCTTTCACTTGCTTCTCTTCCTTCTGGCCAACCCCTCGTATCAGACTTGCTTCTCTTCTAGTGGAGGGTTAAAGCTTTCCTAGTTTTCATTGGCGGATAATCATGCCTGAGAAAGACTGTCCCTCTCATCTAGGGATGCCTAATCATTTACTTACCTACCTGCCATTGAGAATTTTCTCTTGAAAGTGGGGGGTTCTAAGAAAAGTAGTGGCTGGTACAGTTTCAAAAGTGGGCTAAATAGCTTAGTCATCGGGCGGGGAAGATGCAACAACAAAATTGGATTCTTCGATAAACCGATCAGGATTTCCTTTCTAGACTAAATTTATATATATAGTATAGGTGACCAATGGGTAAACGACTAGCTTCACTTCTGGAATGAGATTTCGCCACCCGGTCGGAGATAGATGAAAAAGAACATCCATCTGGTACTCAGATGGATGGTCCAACCGACAAGCCGGAATGGATGGATTTTCTTTTATATACTTTATATATGCATATGCGCAGCTTAGAAAGATGAACCCAATTTGGGCGTAGAGACTTCCCTTTCGTGATAACCATACGGCAGAAGCGCCCAGATAGTGATAGCTCAGCTTTTGAATTGGAGCAATTGGAAAAAATGAATTGGATCGTTTGCGGCGTGTAATGCCTCCACTTGTGTCATGATCAAAGTGACTCGCTTCCGTTCCCGGAACTATTGAGCTATTTGATCGAACCATAAGCGAGTAGAGTAGGCCCGTCCTATCCTATCATCTGTATAATCAAACATGAAAGAATACGAATTCCTCTTCTTATTTCAAAATCTAGAATTGGGCTATTTCTTAGTTATAGTCCCTGGGACATCCCAACTGGAAGGCTTCTAGAGACTCCATTACTATACTATAAGTAGATTATAGATCTACTAATTCGCACTGGTTAGTGGAGAAGAATAACCCAGTATTAAGGTAAGTAAGGTAAGGGGCTTCAAGAAGAAGATTGGAAACGCTCGCATGAATGCTCTATTTTAGTAAATGAAAAATCTTTCCCTTTTCTTTTACGTGACCACTTCCTCGGAGACGATCAAGTACAAAATCGAGAGGAAAAGGTCGGTAGTTTCATTGGTCCAAGATCTGGCCCCGATAAAGGGGCGGAAGCTTCAATGGCTTGAGGTGGAAGCTTGGCCTAATTCCAATCCCGTTTGATGGGTAGTCGCTTGAAATCCTTTTGAATCTCTTTCAAATAGCCTTTAATTAAGTACTGGCCTGGGTCGAAGGTGGAGATGGGGACTCAATCAGTAGAATCAGACTGGAATCGGACTAGAAATTACAAAAAGAAAAAGAAGAGGCCTCGTGGCTCCGAAGAAGAAGTTTACCGGTTCGAATGAAAGGTTGTGAGAAGCCCCAATGGAGATGCCCAAAATCCTGCTAAGAGAATTGCTAGTTTTAGGTCCTTGAGGTCTTCTCTTGGAGATGCTAACTTGAGTTTCTCTGGGCGCCTCTCAACGAGTTTAGCCTTTTTTAGGGCTTTCTGCACTCCGATGCCTATGAGAAAGTGGCAAAAGTCTTTAAATCTTGAGGTTGCAACTCCTGCGATAGTCCCCGAAATGGCACATTCCGAAGAATTCCTGTATGAATCTACGGCTTCAACGCCTGTGACAGAGCACACCGCGTCGGTGGGGATTTGTGGTCAAGACGATAACGCGCTTTTCCGCCCCCTTTCAAGGTTTCCTTGCTCGACCACGGGAGAGTAGAAATCTCAATGCCTATCGTTTTCGCCAGAAGATTACAGACTGAATGGGTAATTTGAGGATAATGTCAAGGCATATGTTCGTGTCATGCCCAATAGCTCATCACGAGCAAGGCTGGCAAACGAATGTAGTTAGCCGGTAAACGGATAAGCAAAGCTTAGCGCTTATACAATCGGTCTTGCTAAATGCATCCCTGGCTAGAGCATAGTGGGGAAGCCCTAAAAGGGTAGGTTTCACACAGAGGAACGGGTTCTCTACTCGACTAAAAGAAGAGGCTAAAGAAAAGAGCCGTCCGAGAAAGCCAATGAAGAATGAAGTTGGCAGATAGGACGATGCCGGGCTTTACACACCCCCTGTCCGTGGGACAATGGGGACAGAGCGGGAGAATTCTCCATATTTAGATCCATATTTAGGGAACGGTTGAACTCATTATGTCATGCTATCCCGGCGCACATAAGCTGAGTTAAAATTCTCAGGTTCTGCTCCCCGGGAGGGACCGGCCCCGCCCATATAATAAAGCCTGTGTCGAGATAGATTGAATTTACCTTCTAATCCAGAATCATCAAGTGAGTAAACTACCCTTGGAAATGCTTCGGTAGCCGGAGGTTTCGGTATGACCGTTTTTCCACGCTTAAGGCCGGTTTCGAACCTTCGCACATCACGTTGTACCTCGGGGACGGGGACCGTAAGAAGGGTTTTAAACGACTTATTTCGATCACTGGGGGCTTCCTTACCTCATAGGACTCCGATAGCTTTCATTGGGCCTTGCAAGGGGGAGAAAGAGAGTCGGAGTAGTGAAGAAGGATAGAACACTTTTGTTGGTTGTTGACCAACGGAAAGCATGGGAATCTTTGGGCTCCGAAGAGCATGATTTTCGATCTTGTACTCTACCAATCGATAGGTACACTGTTACACCAACCCAATCTCAATGAAGAAAAGAAAACTACAAGCAACTACATAAAAACCCTCTCCAAAATACGTGAACGGGCGCTTTCTCATTAGAGTGGTATAACCTAAAGCTTTTTTTTTTTTTTTATGTTTACTCAACTCGTAAAGGCAAAGTTCATAGGGATTCACCTCGAATCAAAACGATTTCTCCTTTCTTTTCGGAGCTACGAGATTTCTTCTCTTATGATATTTCTAGTTTGATCGAGGGTTCTCCCCAATATGAGATAGGTTGCAGCTATAGTCAGAACTCTAACTGGGCCAATTGCGTAATTATGACCTGAGGTGAGGGTGCGATGCCTATCGAAGAAAGGTTGAAGAAGAATAAGAAACTCCTGGCGTTTTTCTATTAAGTATGCTTCACCGAATCCGTTAGGGCTGATGCTGTGAAAGCCTTGGCGAGGAATAAAAACCTCAATTCTGCATAGTGTTGCATGGCTGAAAGAGTTCGGCGAGTGACCTTGATAGCTAAGTCACAGAGATCATTGAATTGCTGGAGCGCAGTTTACTATGCGAGTGAAGAGATTTAAGCGAGCTAATAGCGAGTGGACTTTGGCAGGTGTCGGTAATCTGTAGCGATGGAGTACCCCATTACCTTTCTTTTGGTTTTTTCATCTACTCTCTTCGTGTAGGGTAATAGCGGTACGGCAAGATCATTCCGGCACAGCAACATCTGGTTTGCGGCTCTATTCAAAGACTAAGCGAGATCTCGAGAAGTGGTGTCTGTAGCCTGTTGATCGGCTTTCTCCTATCTGTTCTTCTGAACAGTTCTAGAAAAAGGGTGGGCCTATTTCCAATTCTTTTTGCCTGAGAGCTTGTTTGTGCGGGCTCATGTCCGTATTTCCGTACTTTCATCTCATTCCCTTCCTCTATATGCTCTTCTCTTTCCTTTCCTTTCTAAGCGGGGGTTGGAAGCGACTCTCGTACATTCGCTTTCCTCTGGCAGCACGATGCCAATTCCGCCTCAGAGCCAGAAGATAGTGGTGGTTCCTTACCGTTACAGAAGAGCTGAATTGCGCGGGGACGAAGGCCCTTAGGCCAGAGTCCATGGTATATGTATCTTTTTTCTAGTTGAGGGGGGACAAGGCAGCTTACGGTGAGGAGGGAAATACAATACATACACCCCATTTCGACCTCGCCCTGTGTCATATCATAAAAGTCCTTCTCGTTCCATCCATATATACTGAGTTAGCTCGGGAGATATGGAAAAAGCCCCCCAAAGGAAAGTCCCTTTCGCTCTAAGGATGCCGGCCCGTATTTTCACGGCTGAATCTTTCTCTTCATGGATGCTCCGCGTGTGGTCCTTGATGCTTTAAGCTTCCCAGGCCTTCTTCGCGTTCTTTCGGTTCCACCGGATTTTAAGACTCCCGTAGGTTAGTTTACCGATTTCCCGAATCTGACTCTTTGGTTTCGTTCATTCGCTTTAGCCCATAAAGTCACCAAAAGGATGTCGCTTCTGAAGAGGAGGCGGAAATCCGTAGAAGAGATAGCAAGGACCAGGTACAGGGCACATCAGGCTCTGACAAGACCTCGCCTTGGAACCGCCTTAGTCTTTTTGGGGATCAAGATCTTTGTGACTCTGCAGAACTTAACTTTTCTTAGAGGATCAGCACGGCACATTATTCGGATTCGGAGGTTTAGGTTTCAGACTGATGGAGAGACATCTTTTGTTAGGAAAGCCTTCTATCGGGGGCTCAAAGTGGTAAGTTCAGCGTTCGAGCCGATCCCCTAATAGAGGTGTGTGTGTTCCTAAGAACTCACGATCTACTATTTGCTTGGTCAAGTAGGGCCTTCTTGGTTGTGGTGGTTCGAATCCAATTCGTGAGAAGAGTCCAAGCGAGAGACTATAACAGTCAAAAGGCCTTCGGTTAACTATATCTGCTTCTATTTATTAGAAATACTAAAGGAAGGGGGAAACCCTGATCAAGAGGAGGCTAAAGATTAAGGGATACCTTACGAGTACATGGGCAAGAAGCAAGTTTGTTTGCGAGCAGATTCTGACAATCCAGTCTATGAGAAGTCGAGATCGGCTTACTCAATTCTTATAGCGGAGTGAGTGATGGAGCGACCCAAAACAAACGAAGAAGGAAATATCACAGAAGAAAAGCTTACCTGCGGAGGGTATCAAACTCCTGTCGAAAAAACAGCCCCTGGTGGTGCATATCGTGGTCCCAGAAGCGGTACGACCACCTCATCCCTCTAGGGAAGCCCATAGCTTAAAGCAGAACTTACAAGCTTCTCACTGACCTTCGTGGGAAAGCTAAGTGCCCCTATTTAGTAAGGCGCCCTCTCTTTACGCGAATTGGGTATTCCCCCGAATAAGTCCTCACAACAAAGGTTAGGTGCTTGAGATCATAACTGCTTACAGCAGCGCTCCTGGCGCGAGACTCTTTCGCCTAGAATGAATTCGGTAAGGAAAGGAAGGGTAGAGCCTCATGGTCAATTGAATAGCACTTCCCTCAGAATTCTTGAATTAGAAATAAAAGGCTTTGCCTTGGTCTTTATTGCGCACTAGTCGGGCGGTGTGAATGAGAAAGTGTTAAGTGAGTTTTTATGGAATAGATGATTTGCCGCATCGTTGAATAGCAACACCTTTCTTATTACAGCAAACTACTAATTAAGATTAAGTAAGAGAGAGCTTTCGCGGCTCAGAGAAACATAAGGCCAAGATGGGTGATGAAAGGAGTCTTTCTGCCTTTCTAACTACGCTCCTTTCTTCAAGCAAGATCTATTTGGCTACGGCTTTCTGTTGTTCTTTTCAGTACGTACAGTGAACAAGAGATCATCAGCTACTTTAAGAACCTTATCCGAGTTAGAGCAAAAGAGTTTTCCAAAGCAGAGGCGCCCTCAACAAGAATAATCGCTTCTTATGTGACTCGACACTCCGTAAAAACCTACCAAAAAAGGATACGCCAAAACAAAAGGCCCGAGAAAGTCCATCAATAGGCAATCACACATCAACCCCACGAAAGATGGCTTTTTTGGGCTTTTTTTGGAAGAAAAGAAAGATTCTCCTGTCTTCCTCTCTTAGTGTGCCAAGCATGAATAGATGGCAAGGGGGGAAAAGCAAGAGCTTGCTTACTGTGAATCTGTCTCATAGCCTTCAAAGCGTGGACAAGAAGGAAAGCTGTCTGTGAATAGAATCAATCCCTTCTCGAAAGCCTTAGGAAGAGTGAATAGGCACAGTACGGGGATCGAACTCGAAGGAAGAAAGTAGCCCATTTTCTTTCTATCTATTCTTCCTCCCTCACTAAAGAGCATAGAATAAAGGAAAGACAATAATAAAGTCAAGCCAGCTCTTCCTGATCTGACATTGCCGGGAAAGAGACAAGAGCTACTCTTCCTCCAAGAACTTCTTATCTAGCGCCGTCTTCTTCCTTTTATCCGGACTTAGCTCTAATGGTTTTTTCTTTATTATATATTTTTTTTTACCCTCAGTCACTGACTCTTTCTCACATCTCGATCTCCAGAAGGCCTAATGAATCGATCTCTCTTTCTTTTTGTCTCATCTCGTGTTTATGAAGGTTTTCTTTTCTTCGTGGCTCTATCTCCTTTCCTCTTCCCATTCAAAAGGGTCCATTCTAACCGGCTTGGATTCAATAGCAGCTGAGTCAATTGGGGAAAGATCCGCTTGGTGCTTAAATGGGCATTGTTTGCCAGATTTCAGGAGGGAAGGAGTTGTGAAAGAAAAAGCTGCTTGAGAAGCTGTTGGGAGTTAGGAGGAATGCGCTTTTAAATCTTAAAGAAATGCCACTAGTAGTAAGAAAGAGGCTGGAGTGGATGCCACATCATCAAACAGCTCAATAGTATTAGACCAAATATAATACCTGAAACTCGAAGTTACAGATTTCACAACTCGAAGTAAAGCCTCCACCCCCTTTCCAAACCGGAAGATAGATCGAAGAGAAGGGGGTATATGACTGAGCTTCACTCCTCTCCTTTAGTCGAGTGGTTTTCAACTCCAACCCTTGTTAGCCGAGTAGCTGCACTCCAACAATGTCAATGTTGACAAAACCCCGTGAAAAATGTATAAACTCATTTTCCTTCCCAAGAGTGACATCAAAATCGATACATTTTAAGAAACCCCGTATTTTTGATGTAAACTCATCAGGAGTTGGAGCTTTTGAGTTCCATCTAGTGAAGTAGATTCCAAGGTTGACTTCTCTGTCACTTCTTTTTGACCCTCCGGCCTTTGTTCCCCAGTTCTTATCCGGAGCTTAAACTGAGCTCATTAAAGTCTCACCTCGGATCAGATTCAATAAAAGGAGGAGATCGGGCAAATTACTTTAACAAAAGCTGCATTTCTACGTCCTTTTGATATGATTCTATTCGGAAATTTGAGATACATCATCGGTAGAACTATTTCTATCATCTGTGTTCGGGAGTATTCCTTCTTTCTCCCCTTTCTAGGGAGATGTGGACGAAGGCTACTTGAGCTCATTCTCACATCTCGGGGTAAGAGGCTAGGCTAGGAATAGGGTACAGAGGCTAGGACAGAAGAGTTCTTTTTCTTGCCGCAGGTAAATAAATAAGGTATTTGTCTCAAAGCATCTTCCTCTTTCAACGAGAGAGCGGGGTGGAAAGAGAACAACCGGTGTTCCGCCGATCTCAAGGGTTCCTCTTCTCCAGCAGCGAATGTAGCAGCCGACCAACGGGAAAGTAGTGAAATATGCTCTCAGGAGTCTTTGTTTGGGGGACAGGAGCGAAGGTTACTCGACTAAGGGGAACGAAGCTGAGACGAGACAATCTGCTGAGACAACGTCCGAAGATGCGAGACTGAAGGGGGGTTTCCCACTGATTGACTAACTAAGGAAAATGGATTACCTGATCGACTGAATAAGAATAAGGATCCTCAACAGGAGAAAGCTCAATACCAAGATCAGGTTTTATGAGAATGGGGTAACCCCAAAAAAGTTCAAGAGATTCGACTATTGGTTTTGAGGAAGTGGCTTAAACCGAGGTGTTAGCGGAAATGGCATATCCAGGGCACGGCGCAGAGGAGGAGTGTCAAGAAAAGAGATCGACTAAAGCAATCAATCAGGATCGAGAGCAGGCGGATGCTCCCAGAACAGACCGAGCATTTGCTCGTGTTGGAGCTTCTCGTTTTCCACGGTTTGTATTTCTTGTTGAATTCTTTCAAGTCTTCCAGCGATATCCATGGCTAAAGCTCTTTCTTGCCGACTTCTAAGGCCCCGTCTCCCTTTGCCAAATAGAGACTGAAAGAAGCTTCTATTTATAGGCCTTGGAGGCCCTTAACCCTTTCTTATTATTAGTAAGAATTCTTGTCTTGGTATAGCCTTTAATCCCGACTTCTCAACATGAATTATGGCAGGAAGATCTTACACTACCGGGGACCGGCTCGGAGCAATCAAGCTCAAAGAGCACTACTGGGCGGAGCTTCTCAATCCAATTCCTTCATAATCCAAATCCAGTGAGAGAAATAACAGACACAGACAAGATGCTGACTGCTTATCTTATGCAATTTGCGGGAAAAAACCGTTCTTAGAAGTCGTTTTCACCTGATCGATCGGATGTCTTAGCCAGAAAGCAAGACTTTCCTCCTGCCTTCTCCTAGGGTGGGAAAGTCACTCTAAAAGCACTGGTTCCAGTTAAAGCGTAGAATACAAGGAAATAGGTAAACTCAACAAACAATCAAGTCAGCCAGGTCGGGTTCGCCTTCCCCTTTTGCCTTCTTCTTATGATGTAGTTGTAGAGGAAGCAGCCACTACACTAGAGATTTGAACATAAAAGGACTTTACCTGGAATTTCTTTAGGATTTCTTTACCAAAGGGTAGTTCTTTTAGGCAGTGGATGGTACAACGCAAAAATAAGGCTTTGAGACCTAAGAACTCAATTTCGTAAGAGACTATGCCAGATTGAATGTCAATGCTCTCATTTCTTCCGCGAGACAATATCTAAAATACAATCTCACATGTCGGTTAACCAAGGATATATCACTTGATTTTGCCCTCCCTCATTGGAATGGATGGCTCATAAGTCTATGCTCCAGCATCAGTTTATCATAAGCAAGACCTATAGAATGAGCTTAGATTCATCCATACCGTTTCAACTATTTCTTTTGATAAAAACTTGAATAACTCCCACACTTGAACAGGAAAACATCTTCACTTAAAGAGCCGGGAGGGCGGCGAAGCCAGTCTTGTGGAGCACCTTCCTTCAGTTAAGGTGTGAGCTAGGTATGTGTCTGGCGCTGGAAAGCCTTAGAGAGCTGCTTTGTCTTAAGCATAGAGCTGGGAAGGGTCATCTTAGGAAGCGGATCCCTTTGCTGAGGAAGGCCATATCCTAAGAAGCACTGAATTATACCCCTTGGGGGGCCCTTGCTTCAAAAAAGATCATGTTGCACGCTTTGGAGCGAAGAATTTTGTAGATAACGATCATGCTCGTGCCGACCGCGCGTTAGGTGAAAATGGACATCACCGAAAGGAAAGACCACAAGACCGGGGCTGGCGCGAGGCAGGAAGCTACGATGCCGCGTTACGATCTGGTGCGACGATTTCCGATAACGCATTCGAACGATTGTCAGTGATTTGATTGGACTTCGTATCTAAGGCACTTGTTCCGCTCCAAAAACCGGTGCCTTACCACTTTGACTCCATGCGCAGTCTGAGATATAAAACCACCTGACCTTTCTGAGTCGCTTACTTTAGCTTCCCCTCCCACCGCCCATGGAAAAGAATTCCTTTATTCTTTAGCCTTAAAAGCTTGTTGTTATTCCTTCCCCGAGCAAACCTTCTCTGAGCCAACAGCCCGATCCATCTTAGTTCGATTAGAAAGTCCACGCACAACGAGAGCGAAGTCATGCGAACTCAGAAGCAGCAGCAGCATTTGGTCCGTTTCCGGCCGGCCTATATTGCTTTCTCATCGCGGTATACTTGAAATCAATCTTTGCCTATCCGATGGAAAGCGAATCGAAGTTGCTTGCGCGCTTCTTTGCAGTGCTGTTCTCTACTGCATCTTATCCAGGACCCGATGCTTTGTCTCTTGTTGTTGCTTCGGCGGATGCACTTTGTCTAGGAACCTATTTATCTTATTAAGTATCAACCGATGGAACGGGGTCTCCCTGTGCTTCAGATAGGGACAGAGCTCGAAACTCCCCAGCGAATGAGGTAAAGACAGAATGAACAGTTGGTCGGGCAACGATTCCGGTTGAAGCGGATCCATCCTATGCCTCATCAGTCTCCGGCGCGCGTTGAGCTTTTTTCTTCCTTTCCGTCTTTAAACCCACCTCCCTATACTGCGAAATGAGTTTCATAATCAGTTGCAAAAGAACTAGAATGAACACCATCCGGAGCTATGTCTGAAAGTATATTAATGTAGGTACGCTTAGCGCTTGGTAGGTCAGGAGCGGGGGTTGTAGTATAGTAGTTCCAAATCGAACTTCTCGGTTCATTATAGGTTTTCCTAATCAAAAAGCCCTGTTCTAGCAAACTAACAACTCTAGTTTATACTGAAAGGAAATGGGCTAGCCAAACCCGACAATAACAGGCGAGAATTATTACGCGATTGCTGTTCAAAGAAGACAGGATTCACACCTTCCCTCAAGTAGACAGGCAAGTCTGACGTGCTAGCTCAATGTTGTTCATTCTTTGCTAAAGAAATGGGGGTTTTATCAGTACTTTTGCCAGTCAATGGGTGGAACATTAGGTTCCCTTTCTCGTTTTCTGGTTAGGAAATAGCTTCCTCAGCGATCTGCCTCATTGCAGGAGGAAGGAACCGGAGCAACCACTGGAAGGAAGCCTAATGGTATGATTTCAGATCATGCTTGGGGCGCTTCCGACTGTCTTAGTGCTTTTGAAGTATCCATTGAAATATCTCTTTCAGTGCCCGGTTTCCACAAAGCATTGCCCTTCGTAGCTGCATTAGGAGACATTAGATATACTCCGGTGATACACTAAGAGAGTCGGCTAGGTAGTACACAATGAGGATTCCCCGCCTGACATCTAGGAAAGCTCCTTTCTGCTGTGCTTGCCACTACTGCCTAATAGGGTTTTCGAGTAGAATAAGTAGGCTTTTTCGATTGAAGCTCTCCTCGAACCATTTCTGATGATTGAGCCTTTCCTGAGTTAGTGAGAAAACTCTGCTTTAAGCCTTTCTTCAGAGTTCTAGCAAGCCCTTCTTTGACCGGGCATTTCTGCGAGTTGATTCTACACCCATTCGGGGTATTTTCTGCCACATCTCAGTCTTTCTTTTCTAAAAACTTCCAAGTTTATATTGACTTATTTTTGGGGATTTCGCCTGGACGCCCCTATTTTTTCATTCTTTTTTTTTTTTTCTTCCTTTAATATATCGTCTAGTTCTAGCGCTCTTGCGCTATCTTCATTATTTTTCTAGGGTTTCTCGAGCAGCTTCTCTTGCTCTTCAATAAGAGCCAACCCTTTCTTGTTGATCTCCTGAAGCTCTTTATAAGCTCTTGAAAGTTTTTGGTTGGCTTCGCGAAGTCTCTGATTCTCGGCTTCCAGTTCCAGTAGGTCCGACGAGGGGGCAGGCTCCGGCTCAGGGGCCGGAGGTCGGTTCAGATCGATAGCAGGTTCAGTCATTGGAGGTCGGTTCGAAGGACCGGCTTCGCTTATACCACCCTCCATAGAAATAGGCTGTTTATCCATCCCAGAAATAAAAAGCAGATCATCTAAAATGAAAAGAGGGGCTCCCCAAGTCAGCCCCCAGTCCCAAACCCAGCAAATAATAGAAAAGAGACACATATACAAAACCCATCGGTTTATCAATGAAAATTGAATCCTTTTTCTTTTTCTCAAAATCATTCGATTCCGTACAAATTAGCTTCTCCTACTCCTCCTTCGCTGACCGTGGGTCATCGTTGGTCCTCTATTGTTACTAGTTGTAGCGCGGCAGCTCGCGAAGCTAATCCTGATAGAGGTGCCGCGCAATCTGCTGCTTTTCTTCCCTATATGCTATTTTCTTGCAGCACATTCCCCGCTAGCACAACCTTCGTTTCTCCCCGGTTTCACCAGATTCGCCGCTTTTTATTGTGGAGGAAGGATACCAAAAACAAACCCTCTTTTTAATTCCATTTTAGTTCTTTAAGCAAGCCAAACTATGATAAAGAAAAGACAAAGACATGCTTCCGAGTTGGGGCATTCAATCTCAATCAATGCACCTGCTCTCTATCTACTAGCTTACTTTATCTCAGAAAGAAAGAAGTCGCTATGCTATGATACCTTATGATCATTCCATTGAAAAAGTCTTTATAGCGAGCAAGCCTATCTACAAGAGGACGACTAATATTTCATTGTAAAAGGGGAGAGGAAAGATCATAGGAAAGTAACCACCAATGGCGAAAACTCTGCCACATTGAATTTCATGATAGAGTGTATTACGTGTAAGCGGTTCCCTCTTCTGTCGCAACTATCACAGGAATCGTAAACTAACTCTTATTAATGCTTTAAATAACTGCTTTTATTCGTCAGAGTAGATAAGTATTATTTATATTATATTATTTAAGGCACGAAATTCATCGCTTAGAAGACCTGCGAGCCCCATGAGTACAATATCACATCTTCCTTCTCACTCTCACAGGCCATATCTTGACCAGATTGAAATTCGGCCAGCACTCTGTCCAGTAGTTCTGCTTCAGAGAGAAATCCTTGTTCTTTCTCTTGGTATCGGCTTTAGCTAGTGAAGTTCCGGGACTATAGGGCGTATCAGAGAGAGAGCCCTTTTCAACCCTCTGTTTTATGCTGTAGGGGCATAGGAGCCCACTTCCTACTATCCGGCTTTCCAGCCTACTAAGGTATAGTATAGTAGGTGCTCCCGCGAGTAGTCTTTCAGCCCCTTCTTCTTGGTAGTATTATGTCCTCCACTTCTAGTTGCTAATTCTACCTACCCTTCAATCTCCTAAGATTCACCGTTTACTGGCTCACTAAAAGCCTTTCCTTCACTACCAACGAGAACTAAGGCTGGACGCAATCGAGTTCTCGGTCTTAGTATTACCTAGCGTAAAAGAGAATCGAATCCCTTGATTTAAGCGTTGGAGAGGTTTGATGGACAAAAATGATTAGAATCCTTCGTTTCTAGCGGATCATAAAAGGCTCTCAGGAGAGCAGAAGACAGTGGATCGGCTACACTCTATACAATAATATCAATATCGCTTCCGACAGTTAGCGATTCCGCTTCGCTAAGTTCAGTGATGCTTATACTACGAGTAATTCTAAAAAGAAGAAATGGAAGATTTTGCACTTAAGGAACGGCATGGAGTGGAGCGGGATGGGAAATTGACAGTCGATCCTCTCTACACTGAGACCCCATCGAGCATGAATTAAGATGACGACAAGCAACGAAGAAAACGCTGTGAACAGAAGCTTTTTCGGTTCGGTTCATTCGAGTGTTCTATAAATATATATATACAATAGCCGTTTTGGTGACATCGACAACAACAGGCAAATCCTAAATCTTTGAAATGAGGGCACTTGGTTGGCTTCCTCTCATCACGATCTGGAGGGAGGTAATATGTAATATTTTGTCCTCAAGCTGATTTCGAAACGGGGATTGACATCAAAAGTAGATCGACGTGGATGCGTGCATTCTTTGGAATCCGATTCAAGCTCAGATTCAAGAGGGGATGGTTTCTTCAATCCATCGGTTTTGGCTATTGCTTTTCCAAACGGTGAATGTGAATGAGATCAAAAGCGGGTTTGTCAAATCCCCCTCTTGGGGTAGAACAGAACTGTGAACAAACATCAATTGATAGCCTTCGTTCATTTCCAACAATTGATTGAGAGGAAAGGACTTCGAGTTCAGTCGAAGTCATGTGATGAAAACAAAGAAATCCGCTTGTGACCAGCTTCTCTTGTTGTTGTTCCTAGAAAAAAGTAGAAGTCATGTGACAAGCAGTGCTTTTTCTCCCTGGATAGAGGCAGGGTTCAACCTCAAACCCTAGAATCATTTGTTCAATGTTCTCGTCTGAATCCCGACTGACTCATCTACCGAATCAACGGCATAATCATCAGAACCGACTGCAGCTTCATTGACTGAATGAACTGGTGCTGGCTGTAGCCGTGGGAGGTGGGGGCTCTACCAAAAAGAAAAAGCATGCAACGACACAATCAACAGGTGAGCCCTTACCCGCACTCCAAGCAGGTGGGTATCGACGGACACAACGACTTAATCAACTGGATCCACCGAAGCAATTTCCTCTAGACAGAATGAGGCTCTCGTTGAGAGATCTATTAGTGATTGGGCCACCCCTCCTGGCAAAGAAAGAAAGGCAGGTTCAGGCGATTAATCAAAAAAATCTTTCCTTCCCTTTCCTTTCTTTATGACAGAACAATTGAATGATGCGGTGCGGCTGCAGGGCCTCTAAGATTCTGAAGAAGCTATTCATTATCCGTCCCTATTGAAGAAAAGACCTTCGGCATGATGGTAGTAGAGTAGTCGATCTGATCTCGCGCGCGGGCGGATAGAAATGCCTATTATAGATGAGGTAGGCGAGGGTAGCTTGCCGGCAAAAGAAAAGGCGTGTATGGTAGTCTTTTGTTTGATGAGAACGGGAAGGGCAATTGATTGCAACCTTTTTCGGCCTGGGGTTGGGTGGGGTCAACTGGAGGAAGACAGCACGGGGCAAAACAAAGGGCAGAGCTTCGAGTGAGGGCTGTCGAAGAGCAAAGAATCAAGTCACTCGAAGCTCCTCTGGCGCGCCCTAGCCGAGCGGTCCTCGCCTGCACAAGCAAGCGGATTAGCTCCCTCATTCTCTTATTGTGCCGGCAGGCCTGGGCGAGCGAGGTAAGGTTAGATTAGAGGGAGGGGGACTGCGAACGCCCGTCCCATGAAGCGCCAGGGAACCATGCATTCCTCCCGTGCTGGGCTCTCGCGTGTCCGGGGTCCGATCAGATCAACCAGCGCCCGGTTTACGGAACAAGGAGTTAAGCAAGGGCTGAGAGAAGAACCTGGCCGAAGTCAGTGTTGTGTTCAACTCCGCGGGTTGGCTGGTTGGAAGGGATTGCTTTCTGCCGTCTTTCTTTCCCTTCTCTCTCTTCTCTTAGCAAAGTCAAACTTTTGGCTTGCTACAAGCTGGGCTCAGGGACTGCAGTCAGCCGCTTCCCCTGTAGTCGTCAGCTCGTTCTTGACAGATCCGATCGGGTGTTCATAATCTGGAGTAAAAGGATTCGAACCTTTGCATGCCGGTACCAAAAACCGATGCCTTACCACTTGGCTATACTCCATACGGCCTGTTTTGGACGGTAAGAACGGGGAGGTAGGCGAAGGTAGCTTGCTTCTCTTCTCCTAGGCTACCCGCACATGTTATTCGCGAAGAAAAGGCAGCGAGCGGTTATTCGCTTAGTAGAGCTACCGACCGCCGGACGACGACCGCTTCTTGTTCTCGCCCAGCCGCTTCTTTTTATTTTTTTTTCTTTTGATTTTATTATTATTTAGAATCCTAGACTAAAGAAGAAGCTCCTGAATCAGCGCAGGGCCAAATCAGCAGCAGGAAAACTGTACTAACCCGCCGCCGGTGACTTTCTCAGGGCTCCGAAAAAGAAGAAAGAAGGTTCGGGTCTTCTAATGAAGCGAAGGTCCCCCCTTACTCTCTATTCTCTCTTAAAGCTTTATAAAGCTCTAAGAGAAAGGGTTGGTTAAGAACTATTGACTGTAAACCATAGCTGTTACAGTCACTCAATGGAAATGTTCGCCTTTAAAATGAAGATGGATGAGCAGGCACTTGAGCCTGGAACTGATGAAATTCGGAGGAAAGATGGAACCGGTCACTATACTGGGGGGAGGCGAGACATGACCGCGACTTAAGATTCAAGTACCGTTAAAAAGACTAAAGGAACGGGGGGAATGGAATGACTACCTGTAATAAAACACAGGCTAATACGAGCCGACCAGAAGAAGCAAGGGTCAACGTAGTTGGGAGATCCTGGACACAATCTTCCTAGAGATGGAGAGCCCCTTGCCTCGCCTTTTCTAGCCTCTCCTTCTTGCTTGCTTACCTAGCTCTTGTCTTAGTGACTCTTCTTTTTATTTTTAGGTTTTTTTCTGAGTGTTAAAACGGTAGATTTTTCATTTGCCAATGAATTGCCCCGATTCGATCAATAATGGGATTCTTGGCTAAAAGAAAGGTTCTGTGACATGGACGCCCAACTCGGTCGGTCGGTTGGCCCACCTAACAGATGATGAGATTCTCGATCGATTTGATCGAATTTTGAAAACTCTTTCTCACTATTCAGAACAGTGGAGCTTTCGATCAAGATGTTCTCGCCTCCCCCGTTCGGGCTTTCGCTCGAATCGGAACCTTTATGCGTTGGTAGGCTTTCGACTCAATCTAATAGCCTACCTATCGAGCGCCAATAAAAGAGAAAGTTTTCGCATGGACTCATCATCTGATGCATAACTTATTTCATAACCATAACCACCATCCATCACCAATCACATTCCACATCCCACTTCAAACTTTTCGATTCCTCGGGTAACCTCCTCCTCCTCTAGAAAGGCATTCCAGCTTCAGAGGCGGGTAAGCCGGGTCAGGAAGAAGTTTGACTGCTGGGATGGGATCGGATCCTATTCGAAGCACTCCACCACGAATACGAATAAGAGTCCTCGGGTTGGATAGGCAGTCGAGATAGGAGTTCCTATCTGTAGGGCGGGCTTTCAAGACAGAGATGCACTACTCCATCTGGAAAGGGCTTTCCCTCGTGGGGAAAGAGAAGAACCCCTTATTTAAAGGTAAGGCCAGAAGGAAGTAAAAAATCAATAGAAAAAATCCCTTCCCGGCCGACGGGACTCTACGTCTGGGTCTTATTTCATCTCAAACTCGGATTAGGAAGAGTGCCCTTGAACTACAGATCAATCATAATAAACAATACAAGAAAAGAAATGGATTCTCCCGCCGGCGAGAAAAGAAAAAAAAAAGGGTGGGGGGGGATAGGGAAGAGGAGATTAAGGATAGTAACTCCACTCCATAGATAGTGAACACAGATTCTTGTTTCATTTTCAATTCCTTTCGGGTCGAAAACGCGGGCTGCTGGTGGGGCTGTGCCCATTCTCCCTCTTCTTCCGCTTTACAACCGGAATAAGGAACCTTAGAATTCACCCTACCTGTCGATGAAAAAATTGGATTTGAGAGGACCACCTGCTAGCGGATCAGAAAGATTTTTATGGAATGTCCTACTCCTGCCTGGGCTTTCCGATCAACTAATCCCGGGACATCTTTGTGTTAGGTAGGGCCAGGGATCTCTGATTAGTAGAATGAGCCCATCCCTCTGGCCTATTGGTCGATCCGGCTGGCGGCTCCTGCATCTCCTGCGGGGCCCCTTCATACAAGTTTGCTGCTAGGAGTCCCTCTAGCCGAATCAATAGAAGTCCCAATAGAAGTTTACTTTACTGACCTAGCTCTTCAATCGACGATCTACTACTCCCTCTTAGTTGCAGATGCCCATGCTTTGATTCGAAAGCCCTAGCCAGTGATGAATCCCCAGTAAGACCGGAGTATTGAATTCCTACTCCCTTCAGTCCAGTTTGAACCCGTCCCAGCTACGAACACCTTCCTACTGCAAGGCGAGGCTCTGCCCTTCCCCTAGAATAGAATCTACTCCCGGTCGGAGGAGGAGCTAGTCCAACTTCTTGAGCAGCCGAGATATTGAACAACGCACATTTTCTTTTTTTTCCTCACCTGAGATGAGAGGGAAGGTCGATTTGACTCGAATCCTGGACCGGATCTTTCATCCTACACCGGTTAATGAAGCGATGGGAGACGTTTTGCTTTTTTCATTTTGCTAGCCCAGTCGAGGCTCGTCCATGCCCAATCCCAATGGACAAACCCTCGATCCACTCCTAGCTCTATAATCCACTCGTCTCCCCCAGTCCCTGAGAGCCCTCCTCTCCTGGGCCTAGCCCTCTTTCTCAACTCGAGTCTTAAGTTCAGCGGTTCGAACACCTGCGCTAATAAGACAAAGAAGTGGGCCTTGAATGAATCAGTAACAAGTAACAACGGATTAGTGGAATGAGGGATCAAGAGACGGATAGGGGGGGGGGAATGGCCTATCAATCATTGGTGGACCTTCCCTTGAACCGGTCACGAAGCTCTCAACTGAGTTGTTTAGGTTCTGGAATTCCATCTCTAGTTGGGGGTTTCAGTTCGAAGGTTATAAAATGTGGTGCGGGTTCATCTCTCTCGACCAGTTCAGGTTCAAGGGAAGGGTGCTCGAGGGGACCCAGACTTGAAATCTCTTCTCTATGGCGGGAGGTTTATTTCGTATCAAGAGTGGGTTGGGGAGGCCAGGGAAGACGGATTGGATCGAGAGGCGATGCCTATGCCTCTTATTTATCGATAGGATTCCCATCATTTGCAGTCTCCGGCGAAGGGCGAGGTTAGCGCCAGCTATACTCAACCTCCATCCGCCATTAGTAATCTCAATCCGCTTTTCCTATTCACTAGTACACTGCGCGCTACAACTAGCAGCCCCTTTACTAGTAAGGGAAAACGCTAGCGCGCTAGCTAGCTACTTCTAGTTAGAACCCCTACTTATGTTATTGTTATGGGATATTTGAAGAAGCCTGCTGAAAAACAGAAGCGCGCTAGCGCGCAACGGCTGAAAAGCCGAACTCAGCAACTTGTTAGGAGTAGGTTTTGGCTTGCCCCTTTCTTATTATTAGTAAGATAGGTTTGGAACCCTATACAAGGTTTTTCCTATCTCTAAAGGGGCTTATGCACTCTACTCGTTACCACTAAACGGCGAAGCCAGGAGCGGAAGGAGGGACTTGAACCCTCAACCTCAGCCTTGGCAAGGCTATGCTCTACCATTAAGCTATTTCCGCCAGCTACAGTAGTGGCAAAGCACTACTGAGCAATTCACGTATCACTTGATGCGGACGACTTCTGTTTTTCCGCCGGACCACACTCTTGACCTCCGATCGAGCTAGGAGCTGTCTCTTATACAC
>OJLB01000150.1_pt1 | contig 44419 bp, 41 predicted proteins | sample 1596861 | NCBI WGS metagenome assembly OJLB01 (sample SAMEA3904681, study PRJEB24821) | metagenome | biome: Builtin; feature: hospital; material: surface | place: USA | collected 2013-06-06
GCATAGGGTAGGTGTATTTTCCGCACCCTCCTTGCATAGGGTAGGTGTATTTTCCGCACCCTCCTTGCATAGGGTAGGTGTATTTTCCCTACCCCCCTTGTGTAGGGTAGGTGTATTTTCCGCACCCTCCTTGCTTAGGGTTATAATAAATGTGAATAATCTTCAGGAAGTTCAGCGTCAATATCTCTTAGATATTGCTGTAAAGCAGAAAGTGTGGAATGTCCTGTAATAAGCATTAGCCTATCATAGGTTTCATATTGTGAGTATTTAGAACGTAACTCTCTGTATAACTTGGTAATAAAGGTATGCCTAAAAGAATAAAGTCCATAATCTTCTCCTAAATTAAGTTGCTTCTTTAATTTTCCAAAGCGTTTAGTCCAATAATCGCGTTTATTTACCTCGCTTGTCTGCCAATCATCAACACCATTGGGAGTAAATAAGAAGTAATTAGGATTTGCTCCTTTTAAATGTTGAATTTCTTTAAGAAGTATTTCTGGTATTATCTTAATCTTTACCAGTTTATTTTTAGCACGTACATTTAACTTAGCACCGTCAAAATCAATATCTTTAATTTGCAATCTGCATACCTCTATAGGTCGTAAGAAGTTATAAGAGACAAATTTAACAAACAAAAGCAACTCTTTATCCTTTTGTGTCATAAGGGTAAAAATATCGTCTTGTTGCTTCTGTGTGTAGGTTTTATTGCGTTCTGGTTTAGCTTGTAGCTTCTTAATTTTTGTAACTACATTTTGTTGTACAATCTCATTCTCTTCTAATGTGGCAAATATGGCATTAATAACTGTAAGTGTATTATTTCGGTTACGTGGGCTTGTTCTCAGTAGTATTTCATTTAAAAAGTCATTAATATGTCTCTTTGTTAAACTGCTTATAGGAGATTTATCTAAGTTTTTATCTATCAAGTATTTTTGAAATTGCTTAACACGATAACTATAGTCAATAAAACTATTTTCTGAAACACTATTTTTCTTTAGTTTCAGAGCAAAATCAAGTGCAGATACTGTAGTGTATTGCTCGTTAATTATGAGATTTTGAGTATTTTCAGCATTAGGAGTGTAGCCATTTTTTAAAATACGCTCAATGATATTTCGCAAGATATGAATTTCTGTGTACCTACTATCAAAATCTTTATAAACTTGGTTTATTTTGAAGAAAATAGATGGCTGTTTAACCATTTTACCTTCTCCATTACGAAAGTAGTAATATACGTACCAACGCTTATACCTTTGCAGTATTTCCTCTTTTTGCTTTTCTGTAAAAGCACTTAATCGTTTCTGCTCTATAATTTTGGGGTATATTTTTGGTACTGAATAGTTCTTCTTATCCATAACCCTGTCGGTTTTACTATTATTGATATACTCGGTTTTATACTCGGTTTCTATAAGTTCGTTTAGTATAGACATAAAAAAATACGCTTTAAAGCGTATTTTTATTAGGGTTTTAGTTTTGTAGCGGGAACTGGACTCGAACCAGTGACCTTCGGGTTATGAGCCCGACGAGCTACCTACTGCTCTATCCCGCGATTTTCTGGGTGCAAAAGTACAAACTTTTTTTTATATAGCAAACTTTTCAGCAACTTTTTTTAATATTTTTTATCCTTCTATATATAAACGCTTGATTCTGTGAGCCATAGAGGTCATCAATTCATATGATATTGTCCCTGCCGACTCTGCTAAAGTCTCTGCTGTATGCTCTTTGTCAAATACTATTACCTCATCTCCTTCTTCACAATCGATGTGGGTGATGTCTACCATTATCATATCCATACACACATTTCCCAGAATAGGAGCTTTCTTCCCGTGTATAAATACAAATCCCTTTCCTTTGCCGTAAATTCGGTTGATACCATCGGCGTGCCCTACAGGTATAGTGGCAGTCTTAGTGATATGATCTGCTATATAACCTCTGTTGTAGCCCAAACTATCACCTATTTCAAGGCGGTGAATTTGCGAAATTACGCTTTTTAACGACATTATAGGGGTCAAATAAGGCTGAAGAGCAGCGTCATTAGCAAAACCATACATCCCTATGCCACTGCGTACCATATCAAACTGTGCTTCAGGATAATTGAGTATTCCTGAAGTATTGCATTGGTGGTAAATCACTTTATGTGCAAAAGTCTGATTTATCTTTTCTTGGAAAGCGATAAAACGCTGTATCTGGTTTTCGGTAAATACTTTCTCATTCATATCTTCTGAGGCAGCCAGATGCGAATAAGCTGTTTTTACCTTCACAGTAGCGTTGTTTTTTAACAAACTAAGCACTTCGTCTATTTGATTGAAATCAAAGCCTAAGCGGTTAAGCCCTGTGTTGCATTTAAGGTGCACAAGATAGTCAGATAATTGGTGCTTTTCAGCATATTCTAAAAACAAATGTGCTGTTCTGACTGAATAAAGAGTGGGTTCTAATTGATATTTTATAATATCATCAAAATTAATACTTTGTGGGTGCAGTACTATGATAGGCAAGCTGATACCGCGTTTGCGTAGAGCGATACCTTCAGAAGTATAAGCTACAGCAAAATAGTTAGCTAACTTTTTTTTCTCTATATACGCAGCTATTTGGGTAGCTTCATTGCCGTATGATGAGGCTTTTACTACTGCCAAAAACCACGTAGTAGGTTTTAGCCTACTTTTTAAATATTGTATGTTTCTCTCTAAAGCGGTAAGGTCAATTTCTAATACTGTTTCTTCAGTTTTCATTTATTCTTCAATTTTTCTAACATTAATCTTGTTTGTTCTGAAAGCACTAATCTGCCAGAAATAGCCGCATTATCTATAAGTTCTCGTTCCCAGTGTTCTGTATGTTGCCAGGTTACGCGTTTCATCTCTGATAATGCCTGTGGATTAGATTTTAGTAGGGTAACTAAAAAATGGTCAATAGCTTCGTCCATCTCTTTAGCCGTTTCATACACACGTGCTATAAGTCCTTTCTGCTGTGCCCAATAAGCATTTTTCCACTGGTCTGGTGCCATAAAAAGCTCATTTAGGGCAGCCTGTCCTGCTTTGCGCAAGATAACTGGAGCAATCACAAACGGACCTATACCAAGCGAAAGTTCAGAGAGTTTTATACTCACAGCTTCTGTGGCAAATACATAGTCTAAAGCAGCCAATAACCCTACACCGCCACCTACAGCCTTCCCTTGTACTCTTCCGATAATCAGCTTTTTGCAACGGCGCATAGCTAAGAAAAGATGTGCAAACCCTTCAAAAAACTTACAGCCTTCAGCCTCATTAGTAATAGCCAAAAGTTCGTCAAATGAAGCTCCTGCACAAAACGCTCTATCGCCTTCGCTTTTTAATAGAATAATACTCACCGCGTTATTTTCTGACAAAGCATCAATTTCTTGCGTTAGTCTTTCCAAGAGCACCAATGGAAAAGCATTAGCATTTGGGTGACCAAAAGTAATGATTGCCAGTTGGTTATCTATCTTTGTGTATAAAGAACCTTGTTGTCTATCAGTTGTCATAGTTACAAATTTTGTGGCAAAAGTATAATTTTTTTTGCAAATAGGTTGTTTAATCAAAAAAAAATATTTATCTTTGCCCTCACAATTGGGGATGTAGCTCAGTTGGCTAGAGCGTTTGGCTGGCAGCCAAAAGGTCGTGGGTTCGAGCCCCATCTTCTCCACAAATAAGGGACTAAATGTTGCATTTAGTCCCTTTTTTATGCTATAAATCCTGCTATTTATCATTTATCAGCCTTGCTAATTGCTCTGTTAAGGCTTTTCGGCTGTATCGTTCTATGCCTTGGGGAGTAGTGCTAAGGGTGCCTACCTTAAACTGTTGGTAATAAGCCTCTAATTGTTGCTTCAGCAGGGTTTTATCGTTGTAGCCTACAAAGGTGCCAGTCTGTGTTTCTGTAAGTATAGGCGTCACATCCCAATCCTTAGGGCCTATGGCTATAATGGGTCTTCCCGAAACTATATATTCAAATAACTTACCGGCTATAATTCCCTGAGTATCTTCTGAATCTATCTCTATAAGTAGCAATACCTGCGAAGATTTTTGCAGCTGTACAGCCTGCTGATGACTTATGTATCCCTTATAGGTATAATAGGGGGTAAGTCCCTGATTATGAATTTCTTCTTCTATTTCTTCACTTACCTTGCCTGCAAAACAGAGGCTAAAATCATCAGCAAAATGAGGTACTTCACGCACCATTTCAGCCAATACTTCCCATAGTATTTTAGGGTTTCTGTCAGATAATAACGAACCTATATGGGCTATAAGAAACTTTTCCGATAGGGGAGGGGTTACCGTTGTTTCAAGGTCATAACCATTGGTAATCACCGTTATAGGGGTATCAGTCAGCTTCTGAAAATCTCTTTTAGTCTTAAAACTAGTCGTTATTATTTTGTCTGAGAGTTGTAGCACTTTCTTTTCCCAATAATGCTGACGTGCATCAGCCCATCGGGTTAGCCGTAGGTCTTTGTAATAACCAATGGTAGTCCAAGGGTCACGAAAGTCACTAATCCACTGCAAATGAGGTAATTGTTTCTTTAGTTGGTAACCTATTAAATGTATGCTATGGGGGGGCGAAGTGGTGATAATCGTTTCTATATTTTGTTCGCGTATGTAAGCAGCGAGATATTTCACTGAGGGTTTCACCCAAAACTTGCGCGCATCGGGTATAAACAGATTGCCACGTATCCACAGCATCAGCTTTTCTAATACCGATACTTTCTTGCGAGGTATAATCCCTGCGCTAATTTTTTGGGTTTTCTTCTTAGAAAAGAGCGATGCCAAGCCGTAAGGCTCCCATATGGGCTGCTTGATGACTTGTAGGTCTGCTGGCAAATCATCAGCTATAGCCTCATCAATAAGCGGATAAGTAGGATTTTCAGGAGTGTATATTATAGGCTCAATACCAAAGTCGCGCAAATATTTGGCAAACTTCAGCCATCGTTGTACTCCAGGGCCACCTGCAGGTTTCCAGTAGTAAGTTATGATTAATACTTTTTTCATATATGCTATTAAGGCAAAGCCCTTTTTTCTACTTCACTATTTTACATAATATACATTATAGATTAATCGTAGATAGCCCGAAATCAGGCTGAACAGCTTGCTGCCTCAAATTAATCATTAATTAATAACCCCACTGCCTATAAGCTCATCATCAGTATACCACGCAGCAAATTGTCCTTCAGTGATGGCGCTTTGCGGTTCCTCAAAGTGTATGTACAATCCATTAGGAGCGCGGTATAACACAGCTCGTTGTAGCGGTTGTCTGTAGCGTATTCTTACCATAAAAGCAGCTGTTTTTCCTTCTTTAAGGGCTAAATCTTCACGTATCCAATGAATGTCAGATTCAGCTATAAATAAAGCATTCCGAAACAACCCGCGATGTGCGTGCCCTTGCCCTGTATAGATAATATTTTCATCTATATCTGTCTCAATAACGAATAGCGGTTCTTTGGTGCCACCAACATTCAGTCCTTTGCGTTGCCCTTTGGTAAAATAATGGGCTCCTGAGTGGGTACCTACTTTTTTGCCGTCTTCTCGCTTATACACAAAGCGTTGCGATTGGTATTCCAATTCGCCCTCGTAGGTATCAAAAACTCGTGGATGGTCAAAAGCAGCATAACCTTCCCAGTCGTTAGGTATTTCTATAATGTCGCCTTCTTTAGGCTGTAGTTTTTGTTGTAAAAATTCTGGCAAACGTACTTTTCCTACAAAGCATAGTCCTTGCGAATCTTTCTTATCCGCAGTTACTAAGTCTTGTGCTTTAGCGATAGCTCTCACCTCCGATTTTTGTAGTTCTCCTATCGGGAAAAGTGCCTTACTAAGTTGTTCCTGAGAGAGTTGGCATAAAAAATACGATTGGTCTTTGTTAGCGTCTTTACCCGCTAATAGTCGGTATACGGGCTGTCCATTTACACTGATTTCTTCTTTTCGGCAATAATGCCCTGTAGCCACATAGTCAGCCCCTAAGCTAAGGGCGAGTTTCATAAATACGTCGAATTTTATTTCGCGGTTGCACAGCACATCAGGGTTCGGAGTCCTGCCGTGCTCATATTCGTTAAACATATAGTCTACAATGCGTGCTTTATAGGGCTCACTCATATCCACTGTTTGAAAAGGGATACCCAATTTCTCAGCTACCAACAGGGCATCGTTACTATCTTCTAACCAAGGACATTCATCTGAAATGGTTACCGAATCATCGTGCCAATTCTTCATAAAAAGCCCAATCACTTCATAACCTTGGTCTTTAAGCAGATACGCCGCCACACTACTGTCTACCCCTCCACTAAGTCCTACTACTACTCTTTTCATATTTTTTATTTTAATTAATTTATGTTCTCTAATTCCCTAATCAGCAAATCGTCAAATCGTCAAATCGTCAAATCGCCAAATCGTCAAATCGCCAAATCGTCAAATCGCCAAATCGCCAAATCGCCAAATTGTCAAATCGCCAAATTATTTTTTGTTTTTTCTTCTGTAAAAATACCCCGACAATAGCATCACTATCACTAATACTAAAAGCGGATACAAGAAAACCTTTATTTGCCAAGCTCGGGCACTTTCAGCTACTTTTTCCTTGTCTAAAAATGCCAATTGTACTTTCTTGTTGCGCAGTGTCAAAAACTCGGTATCGTCTAACAGATAGTTCATGGCGTTTTGCAGAAAAGCCTTATTGTCGTAATATTTACTTGTCCAACGGTCAAAACCGAGTTCTAAAGGCATTTTGTGCTGACTGTCAAAGTCATTCTTAATAATATCGCCGTCCGATACCACTATCATTTTAGTAGGGCGACTTAGGGTCGCGTTTTCTTTCAGTTCTAATGGGCGTACCCTGTCTTTATACATTGATTTGAACTCTCCTTCTAATAGCACAGCCAAAGGAATATTGCCCTTTTTGTAAAGTTCTTTGTTCATCGCTTTTGGGTCTATACGCAAGTTGATTTCGCGTGGCGTGCCATCAGCTTTAGAGAAAGGCGAACTGCTGAGCAGCACCGTCTTTTTTACCCCGTTTTTAAGCGTGTCTATACCGTTGGCAAACTGTAGCCTTACAGCATCTAAATTACTGTTTATTAAGTGGTTATTGCTCGATAGCACCATAGGATTATACACCCAAGGGATATTCATATACCGCGATTGCGAGCCGTCTCCTGTAGCCACTACTATTTCAGAAAAATAAAGGTCGTTTATTAAGGTGTAATTAAGGCGAAAACCGTACTGAAAAAACATATCAGTAAGGTTTAGGTCAAGAGGCATTGCCATAGTCACCCCCCCTGTTTTGTACATATCTTCTAACGATACATTCACTTGGTCTATTAGCCATAGCACTCGCCCTCCGTTCATTATATATTGGTCTATTACCTGCTTTTGTTCGTCCGAAAAAGGACTTGTAGGCTTAGCTACCAATAGCAAATCAAACTTTTCTAAATCTTTTAGGGTCTTTTCGGCATTAGTAGCTACCGAATCGAGTGTAAAAGGAGCTATAAAGTAGTATTCGCGTGCTGTTTTCAGGAAATCGTATAGATAAACGTCCTCCAAAGTGCCATTACTTCTTAGTATAGCTATCTTTTTTTGCTTTTTTACAGTGAATTTGTGTAAAGCATCAGTCAAGTTGTACTCTAATCGCTGTACCGAGTTCTGCACTCGCTCTTGGTCAGTAGTGCCGAGTTTGTCGATAAATAGGCGTACTTTTTCTACTCGCTTGCCATCGCTTATCACAGCCCAAGGGAATATATATTCTACTGACGACTTACCGGCTTCTGTCTGCGCTATCTGCAGCGGTTGCAGTCCGTTATTTATAAGGTTTTGTATAGCAGCATCAGCGTTGGGTTCATCTTCAAGCGGATTCACGAAATTCACGATTAAGTGGTCATTAGCAGCCGTATATTCCTCTAATAGTTGTACCGCCTCAGTCTGTAGTTTTTTAAATTCAGTAGGAATATTGCCCTTCAGCAGCACATCTATTACCAAAGGTTGCTGTATTTGGCTTAGGGTCTTGCGCGTAGTTTCCGATAGGGTATAACGCTTGTCCTGAGTTAGGTCGATACGGCTGTGCCATTGTTGGGCTATATAGTTGATAACCAGTAGCAAAAGTAGTGCCCCCCCTACCCTACTGAACGTATTATTAAAGTATCTTTTCATCGTTTATAGGCTTTGAGTGATAAGGTAGTGAGATATATAAAAAATAGTATAATAGACAAAAAATAGATAATATTACGAGTGTCAAGTACCCCACGCGAAATAGCGTCAAAATGCACTTGCAGCCCATAACCCGTAGCATCAGGCAGCAGCAAACTTAGCAATTGGTCAAAGCCAAAGAAGAAAAAGAAGCACAAAAAGGCAGCCAGTACAAACGATACCATCTGGCTGCTACCAATAGCTGAAGCCCATAGCCCTATAGCGGCAAAAGTAGCGATAAGCAAGAACAGAGCGATATACGAGCCCACTGTCTCAGCGACACCCAAATTGCCCACAGGATTACCCAATACCCATAGCATATAGACGAAAATTACAGAAGGTAGTAAGGTGATAAAGAGCAAAAAGAGAACGCCCAAATACTTACCGAGTACTATTTGTAGGGTGCTAACAGGTTTAGTGAAGAGCAGAGATAGCATACCGCTGCGTTTTTCTTCAGAAATACTGCGCATCGTCAGGGCAGGCACTAAGAAAACGAACAGCCACGATGAGAGGCGAAAAAAGGGTAGTAAGTCAGCAAACCCAGCGTTAAAAAGGTTATAATCAGTTTTGAAAACACATAAGAACAGCCCGTTAAGCACTACGAATAGCCCTATAATGGTGAGCCCTATAGCCGAAGTAAAAAAATAACGGACTTCTTTTTTGAATAATGCATACATAGTTATCAATATTCTATTGCGCTGCAAAAGTAGTAATTAATTGGCAAATGAGCAAATTTACTCATTTTCCAATTGGCTAATTTACTAATTTGCTAATTTACTAATTTACTAATTTGCTAATTTATTTCCTCCCAGCCTTCCCTATCTCTTTCCCAGAAAATTTTTCTTTTATACTTATCCTTTACGTTCGATATACCTACCCTTTAGGAAGAGCGAAGAATAAGCGAAAGATGAGCAAAGTATAAACGTCTAATCATCCTCCCAAAACCAGAAAAATATACTACCCTCACCCTATTTATCCTATCCTCTCAAACTTCTCGATCCTCTCAGCCCTCCCATTAACCTAATCTATAAATTGCCAAATCAGCAAATTTCCTAATTAAAATTTGGTACTTTCAAAAAAATGTAATACATTTGCCACTCGAAATACGTATAAAACAAGGTTAAAATTACAAAACAATATGAAAAAACCATTATTAATTGCTGCTTCTCTACTTATTTCAGTAGCAGCTTTCGCACAAAAAAAAGAACTCAAAGAGATTGAAAAACAAATCCGTAAAGGCGATTTAACCACCGCTCAAGCAGGCTTAAAATCACTAAAAACTGCGGTAGAGGGTACCGAGTTCGCTCCTCAGTACTATTTCTTAGAAGCGCAAGCCAATGTTGAAATGGCTAAGAAAAATACCAATGTAATAGGCTCTTTACAAGCAGCAGGGCAAGCATTTACTAAAGTGAGACAACTCGAAGGAGGTAAAGGTAAATATACCTCTCAGCTAAAAGAATTGTCAAATGATGTTATCAATATCGCTGCTAAACAAGCTGACCTAAACTACAAAAACAAAAACTATAAGAATGCTGCTATTGCTTTTGAACAAGTATACCGTTTAAGCCCTCAAGATACTGTTTTCTTATACAATGCTGCTGTAGTATGTGTAGAAGGCAAAGACTATGACAAGGCTGTAAAACTTTATACAGAGCTTAAAGATTTAGGATATGATGGTAGCGAAACTCTTTATATTGCTACTAATAAGCAAACTAAAAAAGAAGAAACTTTCGGTGATAAAAACCAACGCGACCTAATGGTGAAAGCCAATACACACGAAAAACCACGTACCGAAAAAACACCTTCTAAACGTGCTGATATAGTTAAGAATATTGCGTTTATCTACGTAGAGCAACACAAAACTGAAGACGCTATCAAAGCTTTCGAAGATGCTAAAAAAGCATATCCAAAAGATGCTAACATCATCCTTGCTGAAGCTAACGTATACCTACAATTAGATAACAAAGACAAGTTCAAAGAACTAATGCAAGAAGCAGCACAGCTCGACCCTAAAAACGCTGACTTACACTATAATATAGGTGTTATCAATATGCAACAAGGCAACGTACTCGAAGCGCGTAAGGCTTTTGAGCAAGCTCTCAAAATTAAACCAAGCTATGCTGATGCAGCTCTCAATATCTCAACTACTTATATCAACGAAGGTAACGGACTTATTGAGAAAATGAATGCTTTAGGTAATTCTACTGCTGATGTTAAGAAGTTTAATGAGTTACGCGACCAAAAAGACGATTTGTTCAAAAAAGGTGCTGAAATATTAGAGAATTTCACTAAATCTAACGGAAATGTAGAAAATATCTTAGAGCAACTTAAGAATATCTACGGTGCTTTAGGCGATAGTGCTAACTTCCAACGTGTTAAAAAATTATTAGGACAATAATAAATCAAAGGAGTTACTATTTTAGTAATACCTAAAATAAAAAGTAGGAATAAACTCAATTCCTACTTTTTTTATTAGAATTAAAAAGAAATGCGTTACTTTATTGAATTTTCATATAATGGCAAAAACTATCACGGCTGGCAGCTACAACCCAAGGCTATCACTGTGCAAGGGGTACTGCAAAACGCTCTTACTACTATTCTCAGAGAAGAAATCAGTGTGATAGGTGCAGGTCGTACCGATAGTGGTGTACACGCCTTGCAGATGTTCGCTCATTTTGATACTGAACGCGAACTTTCTGATGATTTAGTGCGGAAACTCAATGCTTTCTTGCCGTATGATATAGCAGTACATAGCATTTGTGCCGTAAAACCCGATGCACACGCCCGTTTTGATGCCCTAAAGCGCACTTATCAGTACCACATAAGCATTGAAAAGTCGCCTTTTAGGTATGATTACAGTATGCCTCTCACCCTACCTCTCAATGTAGATGTAATGAATGAAGCAGCCCAAATACTTTTTGATTATACTGACTTTCAGTGTTTTTCTAAAACCCATACCGATGTAAAGACGTTTAATTGTAAAATCTATGAAGCGCATTGGGCAGTTGTAGGCAGCGAACTCGTTTTTACCATTACAGCCGATCGTTTTCTGCGCAATATGGTGCGTGCTATTGTGGGTACACTTATCAATGTAGGATTACAAAAGCTCTCTCTCACTGGTTTTGAGGATATTATTATCAGCAAAAGCCGTAGCAAAGCGGGAGCCTCAGTACCTGCTTGTGGGTTGTTTCTCACTCAAGTAACCTACCCTGAAGAGATCTTCTTACAAAAAAGTAACTAAATATTAGCATTATTCAACTAAAATAAGTACTTTTGCAGACTTTTAAGAAAATTATATAGAAATGAAATATCTACAGAACAAATATCTGAAATTAGTAGTAGCTGCCCTTATAGTAGTTTGGGCTGTATATCAATTTGTACAAGGCAATATAGGCAATGGTATTGCACTGATATTGTTATCGCTTTTCCCTGTATTACTCTATTTTCGCAACGAGTTTATTCTTCTCACTTTCTTACGTTTGCGCAAACAAGATTTTGAAGGAATGGAAAAATGGCTTAGCAAAATAGCCGATCCTGAAACTGCCTTATTACGTAAACAGCAGGGGTATTACAACTATATGTACGGAGTTATCTATACTCGCAAGAACCTTACCCAAGCAGAAAAGTACTTCCGCAAGGCGCTCCAATTAGGTCTCACTATGGATTACGACAAGGCAATGGTTAAGATGAGCTTAGCCGGCATAATGATTCAGAAACGCAAAAAGCGTGAAGCCCAAGAACTACTAACAGAAGCTAAAAAGCTCGACAAACAAAATATGATGACTGAGCAAATCAAAATGCTACAACAACAGCTCAAAAAGATTTAAATAAAAAAGTGGTTAGCACCTATATCGGTACTAACCACTTTTTATTTTCTTATTAGTTAAATCAGCAAATCGACAAATCGCCTCATTGACAAATCAAATATACCACTTTCTTTGTTTCAAAAAAAGCTTCCTCAAAATACTCACTAATAGCTGTTATTTCTGCTTTTGGGAATGGAGCCAATTCGGTAGTAAGGTCGCCTCCTTTCAAGTAAAGGATACCATTAGCTAACTCATTCTTCGATTGCTTCTTAAACTTCCCTTTCACCCAAGGCACAAAGTCCTGCATTTGGGTTACGGCTCTGCTCACTACAAAATCATAACTACCTTTTAGCTCCTCAGCCCTTATCTGCATAGCTGTTACATTTTTTAGTCCTAAGGCATTTACTACTTCTTGCACTACTTTAATCTTCTTTCCTATCGAATCAACCAAAGTAAAATTGCATTCAGAAAAGAACACAGCCAAAGGTATCCCTGGGAAACCACCACCAGTCCCTACATCTAATATATCTGTACCTTTGCAGAAGTTAATTCGTTTAGCTATAGCTAAGCTGTGTAGCACGTGCCGCTCATAAAAGTCACTCATATCTTTTCTCGAGATGACGTTTATTTTAGCATTCCATTCCTCGTAAAGAGGTTTAAGTTGTGCAAATTGTCGTTGTTGTTCCTCACTCAATTGAGGAAAGTATTTATTGATTATTTCCATATTTGCTATATATTATTTTTGTTCCTTCCCTAAAAGCATCTCCATCCCCGAAACAGAGCGGGTAAAAATCAAATAATCAGTACCTCCTTCTTGTAGGTGGTACTTTTTCTTTAGCTCAGCTACTGAAAGCGGGTAGTTCTTGGCTATAATATTATAATGGCTTTTTGCCTTTATCTGTTTATGATGAATAGGGGTTACCTCTAAAATACGCCCTGGAAAAGGCTGCTTTAGTTCTGCAGAGGTGTATAGATGAGTATTTATATCTAGTTTTTTTAATCCAAAATACATTGCTATATAGTTAAACGCCCCTGATTTTAGCAAAGCGTTATTAGGAATATACAAATAACTCTTTGGACTACTATAACTCACTGCTGATGCTGATAATTCTCTATTTGTAAATGACAGAATTGGGTCTTCACTCTCCAAATTTACACATCTTATCACTACTTCATCAATAGTGCTATGTGGCTCTTGTATAACTAACACTTCTTTTACCTCATTGCGCAGAGCTATTACTTCTATACGCGCTACCTTGTTAAGGGTATTAAGTAAATAATGTATATCAATCAGTGGGGAAAGCTTAGTAATCACCTTATCAGCCTTTTCTAATAATAAAGGCTGCAATTCTAAAATATTAGGTGATAGGTCTTCTAACAGAAACTTCTTTTGTTGCTGTGCATCGCGTCTGGCAGGGTCTATATAGAGAACATCATAGTGCTGAGATGTATCTGCTAAGAATGCTTCAGTCTTTTTATTTATAAAAGTAGCCTTACGCTCTAATACTTCCCAATTATGCTGCACAATACTGAGCAACTCTGGTTGTTCTTCTACTAAAGTTACCTCCTCAAACTGCTCTGATAAGAAATAAGCATCAATACCAAAACCACAAGTAAGGTCAGCAAAACGTTTTCCGCGTAACTCTTGTGCTTTATAACGAGCGGTAGATTCAGAAGAGGCTTGTTCTAAACTCAAATTTTTAGGATAAATAATTCCTTCTCTTAGCAAGAAAGGCAACTTCTTAACAGCCACTCGTCTACCTTGTATTTGTTGTACTAACTCTTTGTTAGTTACTTCTGTAAACACATTACTCTTTAACAGTAAATCAGTGGTAACTCCCTGATACTCTTTTATAAATAGCTGTATTTCACTTTTTAATAAATCAGTAAATGTACTCATTTGTCAGTATTATTTGCCATTTGTAATCTTATTATAACCACTTCTTCCGCCTAAAATAGACTATCATTGTTACTGAAATAGCAAGCATTACTACCCATACAGCAGGGTATGCCCACCACCATCGCAGTTCTGGCATAAAGTCAAAATTCATACCATATACGCCCACAATAAAGGTAAGCGGAATAAAAATTGTAGAAATCAAGGTTAGCAAACGCATAATATTATTCATCTTATTGCTCATTGCCCCCATATAGGTATCTGTAAGCCCCCAAAGTATATCCCGATAAGTGCTAAGAGTATCTACTATTTGCACAGTATGGTCGTGGAGGTCTCGAAAATAATGCTTAGTATCAGCCTCAATAAGATGATGAGGCGTTTTCTCTATGCGATTTACTACCTCTCTTGCCGGAATGATAGTCCGTTGCAAAAATACAATAGATTTCTTCTTCAATTCTTGTATTTCTGATATCATCTCTTCACGCGGGTGGGTGATAATCTCATCTTCTAACGCTTCTATCTTATCACTTACACTGTCCGACACTACTAAATAGTTATCAACTATACTATCTAACAAACTGAACAACAGATAGTCTACTTTCTTTTTTCGCAGACTGCTATCAGCAAACTGCAATCGTTTGCGCACAGGCTCAAACACATCATCACCTTCACTTTCCTGAAAAGAAATTAAATAGTTTTTACCGAGCAATAAGGCTAAATGCTCTGATACCAATTCCTCTCTGCTATAGTATAACATCTTGATAATCACTAATAAACTATCTTCCAAAAGCTCTACTTTGGGGCGATGCTCTGTGTCTAATATATCTTCTAATAGCAGGTCGTTTAGCTGGGTATAAGCTCCAATCTTTTTAATTTCAGCTATATTGTTCAGTCCGTTGATGTTTATCCACGCAAAGTGTTGCCCGTCAATACAAACAATAGCCTCTTCTGCGGTACCTACTTTTTTCGTCTGACAGAACCCTTCGTTATAAGTGATAACATCTATATGAATTTCCTTTTCTTTGTTGCCAAAATACACCAAACTTCCAGCAGGTAATCCTACCTTCTTAGCACGGTTAGTTCTGCGTTTTTTCTTAGTGGCAGCAGTAATATTTTTACCCATATATTATTATTGTATTAAAATACTGGTTATAAAACATTTATATAAATATTTTAAAGTGATAATATAAGTAATAAAACCTATACGAAATAGTTAATAATCTTTATTTACAATGCTTTCGTTTTCTCAAAAATACTATATAAACAACTGATTATCAATGTAATTTAACTGTATTTACTGCAGAATAAAGGCGATAAACAGATATATCATTAAATAAACACTTTATATTTTTATCGTAAAATACTTTATTTCAGCGTAATATCTTTATAAAATATTAGCTATTACCTATAAGAGTATTTTATCGAAATCCTCAGAATATTTTGTAGGAATAAATTCAATAATCTGATAGGTTGCTATTTGGTGTTGATAAAAAGGATCTTGGGCAATGATAGTCTCTACCTCTCCTTTACTGCCAGCCTTACACAAAATTACCCCTCCTATACGAGGTACTTGTGCGCCTGATGCAATAAAATGTCCTGAAGCGTAATGCTTGTCTAAATAAGTGCGATGTGCTTCTAAGTGTTTTTCAACTTCTGAAAGCTCTTTCTGATAAGTTAAAATAATGATGTACATATTTTATTAGTTTTTAGTTATTTCACGGTGTCGTATTAGCGACTTGTAATACCTTCCCATTAAATACTTTATTACCATTAAGCGCAAAATCAGCAATATAATGTGCCATTTCTTGGGGACTAATATTAGCCTTATAGTTAGGAAAAGCCTCAGCAAGCATTTCCGTCTGTACAGCCCCTAAAGCTAAAGTATTAAAGATAATACCTCGTTCTTTATATTCTTCCGCCAAAAGCTCCGATAAGGTAATAAGGGCACCTTTAGACGAGCTATAAGCTGCCAAACCGCCAAATTTCAAACTTCCTTGTATGCCGCCCATACTGCTAATGCTTACCACGTGCGCGCCCTTCTCCATAAAAGATAATAGTTGTCGAGTAAGTTGAGCCACCCCAAATACATTCACCTTATATACTTCCCAAAAATCCTCTTCAGTAAGCTCTTCAAAAGGTTTATTGATGAGTCTCCCTGCATTGTGAATAAGAATATCTACCTTTTGCCATTGTCCTTTCATAAAATGCCATACTGCTTCCCTATCAGAAGCTAACGTAATATCAAAAGGAATACAATGCACATTAGGCAGATTAAGTGCCTCTATAGTAGCAGTATGCCGCGAAAGGGCTAGAATATTATGCCCTCCCGCAGCTAACTGTTGTACTAGTTCATAGCCTATGCCTCTACTAGTACCTGTTATAATAATGTTCTTCATATTTTCTACTTTGCAGAAAAGATTTTTAAAATTATTTTTCTCTCTTACTTTTTTTATTTTTCTGCTTTGTAATCAGTAAAACCTAATACATTTCCCGACGGGTCTAAAAACTCAATAGCCCAACCTGTTCTGATAGGAAATGGCGGACTTAAAAACGACACTCCCTTTTCTTGCAACTCATCATATATTTGTTTTACATCATCCACTTCTAACCAAATAGTTGGTTTTGTATTAGGAAATTTTGTTTTATCCTTTAAAATAATAGCAGGTTCTTCATCTCCCACACTGAAAGCTATCATTCCCATTTCTGAAAAATCAAACTTGATTTTTAAATTTAAAACCTCTGCAAAAAATCGTTTGCTTTCATCAAAGTTTTCTGCAGGAAGAAAAAAGTTATCGTAATTCATTTTTTTTATATATTAACTCATTATATAATTATCTCTAAATACATAAGATAATATTTTTTTATATTATCCTAAAAAACGCATTTCTCCTACGAAAAATAAAACAAGATATCCTATTATCATACTTATTATCCCTACGATAAGCCCTAGTTTCAGCATATCGTTTTGTTTTACCAATCCGGTAGAATAAGCAATTGCATTAGGCGGTGTCGATATAGGCAAACACATCGCTGATGAGGCAGCCAAAGCTATCCCAATGAGCACAGTAGAAGTACCTCCTATTTCACCTAATCTATCCCCCATTCCTTGACAAATAGTTACCAAAATAGGAATTAATAAGGCCGCTGCTGCCGTGTTAGAAATAAAGTTACTGAGAAGATAACAAATAAATCCTGAGGCAATCAATACTATAATAGGCGACCACGACCCAAACGGTATGGTATCAATAGCTAATTTAGCCAAGCCAGAATCATTAATACCTAATCCTAAGGCAAAACCACCAGCTACCATCCAGATAACGCTCCAGTTGATAGACTGTAGGTCTTTGGCTGTAATCACACCTGTTGCAGCAAAAACACCCATAGGTACTAAGGCAACGGTATTAGCATCAATCCCGGTTAATTCACTGGGGAGCAACCATAAAAGAATAGTAATGACAAAAGTGCTACTTACTACCCACATACGCCAACCCTGATGTACTTTTCCTAGAATGTGTAAGTTAATTGTTTTTTGAGTGAAAGGAAAGAATTTCAATATAAGTCGCCACGAAATGAAGAGCAACAAAAGCACCAATGGGAACATAAAGGCCATCCACTCTCCAAAATCAATACCCATATTCAGTCCCTTAGGGTCGTTAAGCGCTTGCAGAGCAATAGCATTAGGCGGTGTACCAATAGGGGTAGCCATACCGCCTAAGTTAGCCGCAATTGGTATACTCATCGTTAGCGCCACTCGCCCCTTGCCGTTGGCAGGTAGTGCGGCAAAGACAGGAGTAAGAAAAGTAAGCATCATCGCTGCTGTAGCTGTATTGCTCACAAACATCGAGAAAACCCCAGTAATAAGCAAAAAGCCCAATAACACATTCTCACTCTTACGCCCAAACGGACGTATTAGATTTTTTGCAAGCAAGACATCTAATCCCGATTTTGTAGCAGCAATAGCCAAGAAAAAACCACCCAAAAAGAGTATAATCACAGGATTGGCAAAGGTTGCCATAATCTCCTTACTGCTGAGCAATTTTCCAAACACTTCATTTTCTTCTCCTTTAAAGAAGAACAAACTGTGGTTAGAAACAGTCAAACACATTAGAGTGATGATACCCAGTGAAGTAGCCCACGAAGGAATAGCCTCACTAATCCACATAAGGGTAGCAAATACAAAAATAGCGATAATACGCTGGTGAACCACTGTCAATCCGTTGATATGGAAAACTTCGGTAGGGAGATTCCATACCACAGCAGTTACAATCACTATACACACCAAGGCGATAAGGTGTTTTTTTTCAAAGTGATTGGTCATTACATTTTCTAATTCTTTAGACATAATATTTTGGTAAGTTTAAAATTTAATTACTCTTCAAAATAGCACCGACAAAGATAAATAAAAAAGAATAACCTACCAAAGAAAACAAACAAAAGAATTTCTGATGATTATTCAGCATCAAAAAATCTATGTTTTTCATAGAGCTTAGTTACACTGCTACCCCTATAAAGGCTCCAATCGAACCTATAAATAAATTAATTTTTTGTTTGATATTCCTTTTTTCTTTCATAAAAAATGTTTTTCTGCAAAGATAATAATTTCACAAAGAAGTATCAAAAATAATTAGAAAAATTTTGGTTTTACACTCCCCATAATGAAGCCTGTAATCTCTTAATATAAGAATCATCTACTACATCAATAATAGCCAAAGTATCTCTTGGAATAAAAATACATTTTTCCAAAAGGCTTTTCAGTAAGTTTTCCAATGCCAAAGTATATTCTTGATAAGTAATAAGCTCTTTTGTCTGTTCAATAAATGATAAAACTAGTGAATTGGTTGAGAAATCACTAGTAAGTTGCTTTATAAACAAGTTAATTGTGTAAGAAAGTATACTGATAGGGTCGCAAATTCTAATTCCTAATTTCTCTTGAATGAGAGCCTCTACTTCTTCTTTAGTTTTTTCCCATTCTTCTCCTTCTCCCATAAACCGCAACTCATTGATAACCTCCCACAGCTCATTTGTGGTATTATAGTCTCTGACGTCTCTACATATAAAATTGAAAGTATAATCTCCTACTTTTTCTGCATTATAACCTTCTTTCCAAAGGACTTGTAAGCCTTGGATATAATACACAATGGCTTTTATTTCTTCTGAAGTCATTTTGTTATAGTTAGTTTCATTACACAAAACTACAAAATAATAAATAATTACCAAAAGGAAAAAACAATAATTTGTACCCCACCCATTCCTTACTACTATCAAACAATGAGTATAGGATGAGTATAGGATGAGTGTAGGATCAGTGTAAGATTAGTGTAAGATTAGTGTAAGATTAGTGTAAGATCAACGATTGTCTGATTAGCTTTACAAGTTCTTGTGAAAGATTAAATTTAAGAAGAAAAAAAATACTTAGCCCCCCTACTAGTAATGATTTTAAGCTGATATTTACAAGAGGATGAAACGGGAAATCCCAAAAGAAGAAACCTCCTATAGTTATAATACCAAAGAGGCTAGTTTGCAGCGTTTCCTTGTAAAAAGGCTGTAAGCTGTATTTGCGATACACAAAAACCGACTTGAGTAGATTGTAAGAAGTAAAAGCAATTAAAGTCGCTATTCCTGCCCCATTAATGCCGTAAAGGGGAATGAGCCACATATTCATCAAAACAGTGCCTATGACCAAAAAAACGCCCAAAAATAGCACGGTGCGATAGTAAGGCGAATTGAGTAATACCGCATTGTTAAATCCCATTAAAGCATCAGAGAGTTTTACTACAGATATGATGATGAGCACCCCAAGCCCTGTGCTGTAATCTTTATCTGGCAATAAAGCATAACACTGTGGGGCATTCACAATGATAAGCACACAAATAACCATACTCACAAAATAAGTATTTATTGTACTGCGTTTGTATAAGTCTGACAGCTCCTCTGCCTTACCTTGATTCATAAATTGAGCCGTTAACGGACTTACAATCTGGTACATACTCCGGTAGGGAATAGCTATTACTGTAGCCGTAAAAATAGCTACATTATACACAGCAATCTCACCAATAGGCAGATATTGATTCAGCATAAACTTATCAATATCCATCAGCAAAGAAGCTACCGACCCTGATAGGATAATGAACAAACTGTATAAGAAGACTTCTTTTTTACCTTGTGGCAATCCCCACGCAAAGATAGGTCGCCTTACATAGAAAGCGGTGACCATCATCAGAAGCATACGCAAAGCATACACTCCGAATATCCCCCACATAAACTGATAAAAATCAATAATACCAAAGTAAATAGCTACTAATAAAAGCATCACCCCTACCCTATGAAATACTTCCTTTAGAAAATTACCAAAGACTGTTTTGAGTTGCACTCGCATCCACGCGTAGGCAATCTCGAAGTAAGCCATTGCTACTGCTGTAAGAAAAATAAGCCATACATACGGACGTACTTCACTATTTTTAGCTGAAAGCCACTGAGCGATTTGTTCGTAAGCCATACTGCCCAAAAGCGTAGCTGATAGAATCACGAGTAATGGTAAGAGACAAAGCATCAAGTTTAGCTTAGCTTGCTCTTGCCTATCGGTATAAGCGGAGTAGTAACGTACCCAAGTATTATGTACGCCAAAGGAAATAAACGGAGAGAGAATAGTAGCTGTTGAAGTAACATAGCTTACCAAGCCGTATTGAGCTTTAGAGAGGAAGTAAGTAAATAAGAAAAGGGTATTGAGTGCCCCTATGGCAAACCCGAAATAGGTAGCCACTACATTCTTAAACGATTGACGGAGCACTATTCCCATAATGACTACATCTTAAAGTTAAACTTGCTTTCAAAAAAAGATTGCCATTGCGGTGCTTTTTCTACTCCTAACTGATAGTATTTTTCAGCATTAGCTTCATCACCTAAACCATAGTAAGTTAAAGCAATACGGTAATAGTTGTCCAATTCAGTAGGGTAAATAAAAACCACATCAGAGATGATAGGTAATGCATCTTGATATTTTTCTGTAAGTAGCATTAGGTCTATCCACTCTATGAGGGTAGCATACGAGTAGTCTCCATTTTGTACTGCTTTGCGATAACCATATTCAGCTTCATCTATATTCCCGAGCTCAAAATAATTAAGCTCAGCATATCTGCGCCAATAATAAGGTTCGTTAGGCTCAAAAGAGAGTAATTTCTGAATATATTTAAGGGCTTTATCATGTTTACGACGTAGGTAATAAAAGTCTGCTAAAGTAATCCACGCTTTACCGAGCTGAGGGTCTTCGTGAGTAGCTCTAAAATAGTATTCTTCTGCCTTTTGGTCGTTGCGCATTTTCTCGTAGCAACGCCCTATATGTAGATAAACTAAGGCAGAAGGGTCGTCTAAAGTAAGAGTGATTTTATAATTTTCTATGGCTTTTTCATATTGCTCCATAGCCTCTAAAACACGGGCTTTCTCAAAATAAGCTCCTGTAAAGGTATCATCGCTGATAATAGCAAAATCAAAACAGCGGAGGGCATTTTTGAGGTCATCATCAGTGATATAGAGCTTACCTAAGCAATACCAAGCTATCTCGCAATAAGGATTTTGGTCTAAGTAGTCGTTTAAGAAAGTTTTAGCCTCAGCAGTCTGTCCTAAAACCTCATAGCAGTAGAGCAACTGTTGTAAGGCAGTATAATCTTGAGGGTCGCACTCTAAACATTTGGTAAAGTAGTATTTAGCTTGGGGATAATCTTCTATGTAGGTGTATTCCATAGCGATGAGCGCATATACATCTGATAGCTCATCGGTGAGTGAAGCAGCGTGTACGAGCAGTTCAATAGCTCGCTGATGTTGATTGAGTTTAGAGTATAGATTAGCTTTCTGTACAAATACCTCTGCATTCATAGGCTCAATACCTTCGAGTTCGCTAAGCAACTGGGTAGCCTCATCTAAACGGTCTTCAAACACCAATTCTTCAGCGTATAAAAGTTTGAGAGAAGAGGCGTAAGGGTGCTGAGAAAGTCCTATATCTAAGGCGCGCTTAGCTTTGCTAATACGCCCGTATTGTAAGTAATATTCTATTATTTCTTCAAATTCATCTACGTCAAAAAAGAGAATGTTATTCTCTTTCAACATCGATTCGAATTTGGCAACCGCGTAGCTTTCTTCGTTGTTTTCTAAATACATCGTACTGGTATATTAAATATATTGGGGTGCAAAATTATAAAGAAAAGTGCATAGTTCAGCCATTGAGAGGTTATTATTTTTGCGAAAGGTGTTCCATACATTACAAAAATCTAAATAATATAACACACGTTCTCTTTCTTGTTCTTTAGTGGGTACTGGGGGCATTTCCACTTTTGATAGGGCAGCTATCTTCTTGAGTTTGCTAAAGTTGTGATAAAAAAGATAGGGCACATAACAATTGTTATCCTCCTCCCTATCCAAGCCAAAAAAACCAATAGAAGTAGGAATCATTCGTTCAAGGAGAAAATCGTATTCTTCAGCCAGAAATATGTCAAATACAAAGTCTGAAGCTACCAAATAGCCCTTTAATCCACTATCGATAAGATAAAGAAAAAGGTCTTTGATAGGCACATCATAAGGGATAAGAGAATATTCAAACACATTTTTAATAGTATGTTCAAAAAGAGGAAATTCAGCTGCCCCTTCCTTCACAAAAGTATGAAGAATATCATTCAGACTTCCCTCCTCAAAAAGTTCTATCACCCTTTGTGCCTCTTCAGTTTCTTTGTAGGTATTCCAATCCTTCATTAAATCCATAGTTTCATTATTTTGTAGTTTCTAATTTGTTTTCACTTCCCAAAAGCCATTACGTTTACCATTTTTACGTTCGATAAGTCCCTTTTCTACCAGATTTGCTGTAATAGTCTTTATGGTGCGTTCTGATTTTCCTATATGCTTGGCAATAATCTTTTGAGTGGCGGTAGGGTGTTGTTGTAAGTATTGTAGCACTGCTGTTTCTTCCAAAGTGCAATTCAAAGTGCAAATATTGCCCTTTGGAATTTGCTCTTTTGCACTTTGAAGTTCATCCCCTACTAATAAATACCTATTTTTAAGCTCGTTTTCCTCGCCTAAAATTAGGTTTCTAAAGAAACGTTCTATGTATTCAGTAGTTGCTGTTATCCCTTTAGCAAGGTTGTTGTAATTGGCACGTACTAAGGCGTTGCGAAAATACCAAGAATGATAGGCAAAAGCTTCATTGCTCATCGCAAAGCCAAAAGTACGCAAATATTGAATTGTGAAAACTGCTGTTGTACGCGTATTTCCCTCACCAAAGGGGTGTATTTGCCACAAACCTGACACAAATTTAGCTATATGTTTAATCGCTTCCTCTACAGGCAAGCCTTGATAAGAAAAATGCTTTTCTTGCTCAAAATCATAATCCAAAGTCTCGCGCAAATTGTGTGCACTGGCATAGAGAACTGTATCTCCACCGAGTACCCACTCCTTTTTGGTGATATTGTAGTCGCGCAATTTGCCTGCAAACTTGTAAATACCGGTGAACAACTTACGATGAATACCTATATATGCCACTGGGGAAAAGCTAAAAGCTGACTCAGTGAGCAGTTCAGTGATACGAGTAGAGACTTTGTCGGCTTCTTCGGTGCGTTCTTCTGTATCATCAAGGCGTAAGGTTTTGGATTGGTAGTAACTATCAATGAGATGCTTAGCTTCCTCAATGGTAATATCCCCCTCGATGTGTTGCTTAGCCGTTTGTACGAGATAAGCTGAGGGTTTCAGTCCGTCTACTGCCTGTAATCCAATAGCCATCTGCCACGCCACACCTTTCTCATGACGATGAGGTTCAGTTTCCCTTATATATTGCTCGAAGTCATTCATTGTACTATTTTTCCAATTTTTATTAATCTTTTACACCTATAAAAATATCTACTTCGGAGGTATCCCCTCGCTGAGACTTCTCGGTGTAGCGCTCATAGTCATATATATAAGAGCGATTGAGTGTGGCGTCGTTGTCCCAAATATGTTGCCACATCGCCCCTACTGCCTGAGGCATTGTGCCTTTGGCTACAAACTTTTCAAAAGTTTGTTCAGGGAATTCCCTGCCCTCTAAGCCGTCGGGAATCGTGCTGAGCGTGGTAACTTCTACTCCTATTATGCAAGTGTAAGGCTCGGTATAGTCCTTTTGGTAATCAGTGTAAATGCTATAAATAGCATCGCTTACCTTATTGGGTATTTTAGCCAAAAGTTGCTCGCTAAAAAAGCGTTGCCAAAGATTTCCGATGTCTTGCATCGCTTGTCCGTTCTGATTGATAGTGCGCACACTAATTCCTATTATTTTCATTTTTTATATAATTAATTGTTATATAGAACATCAGAAAATATTCTCAAAAATGAAGGAATAATTCTTGAATTTTTCGGTTGTAATTCTGTAAAATGCCATTTTTATTTTATTTTTATATGTTTAACAATTGAATTTACATTTTTTGGACTTGATATTGCATTGTTTGGAGTTAATATCCTATTGTTTAGACTTAATATTGTAATGTTTGGGATTGATAACAAGTTTTTATTATAATAGTTTTATTACAAAAATATATCTTCCTCCTTTACACCTTTTTTCATAAGAACCTTTCTTAGATTATCAAAGTTATAAACTTTAAAATTAGGGTATTTTTCTCTTAGTTCATCACACATTTGCGTTAGAGTTCTTCCTTTAGAATCATTTTTTAGTTTCTCATTAAACCATATTATTCCATTTTCATTTGGTTTAGAGCTCTTAATAGAAAACTCACATACATTTCGCATAGATCTTAAAGGACTATCCCATATAACAGAAAGTAATGCGATAGCATTTAATAGTTCTCTATTAATGGGAAGTACCTTATCTATTTTTTCTTTTGTGTTATCTTTTTTATCATTATTGGTAGCAGATTTTGATTTATCATTGATGTCTGTTAATGGATTAAAAAGAGGCAACTTCTTTAATTTTAGTAATTCCAAAAATTGTTCAGCACAACTTTTCCCTACAAAAAAAGACTCTTCTTCCTTTGTTTTTTTATTAATAGCTGAAAAAGTATAGTAAACATCTTTTAATGTACTACCACAGCATCCTTCTCTTTTTTGTCCATCCAATAGTTTTACAAAAGAGATAGGATAAATATCATACTCTTCTACAATTTGTTTTTTGGCTTCATCGCCTTTGCAATTTTTTATACTTGTTACCATTTAGAAAATTATTTTATCATAAAGATTATTACTAAGACAATTCCCATTAAAGATAAATAAAAAGGTAATAATGTTCGTGAGAAAAGAGCTTCTACATAACATTCTTTATAAAGTGTTATATCCATAGAAAAATCTATTTCCTTCTTACCTTTTTTGCTTATATCTGTATATAATCTTCTATATTGTCTCTCTGTTTTTAAATAAAAAGCATCAAGAAACCAAAAGAATAACAATGGTAGAAAAGAGAAAACAATATAACATTTGTTTATATCCTTCTTTTCTAATAGAGCAATTAATGCTACGGCAAGTGTTATACACCAACCTTTAATGATAAACGAATTATTTGCCATTCTATTAATTGCATTTTGTATGAATTCTAAATGTTTTAGTTTTGCATTCATTTTGTATTAAGTCTATAAAATTCAGATTTTTTGGGATAATTCAAAGAACTAAAATCTATAAATATATTATTTAAGTTATATTTTGCATACAAACTATCTAAAGCTTCATCAGATGTTGTGTATTGTTGATATACCCATTCTTCAAAATCATTAGGTAAAATTTTATGTAAGTGATTTAAATTCATTTCATACTCTATTTGTAATGTTCTATTACTTTCATTTAAAGATACTAATCCTTCATTTGCACTAAATAATTTTGTCTCTCTAACCAATCTATTAGGTGTTTTTTTTCTTATCATTTTACTTACCTGTATTTCTGAGAAAATCCAAGGCGAATTTGTTTTTTGTTTTATAGTTTCCTTTGATATTGAATTAGGTGTATTTAAGAAAAATAGAGCTTCACATTTATCAATCATAATATTTAAAGAATTCATAAGCATTAGATTGATATGAGAGGTACTATAATTTCGCATATCATAATCATAATATACATTACTATTATAATCATAAATCCCATTCTTTTTATCATTACTTTTACAAAAATTATCATCAATAGATTTAAGTAAATTTATGTAATTCCCCCAAACAATATAATCAACAAAAACCTCTAAATTATGTCTTTTTTTCAATATACCTGCTATTATAAGTGCTAATTCAATATCTTTATGAGAATGTGAAAGAAATATGTCAAACTTTTTTGTAATAATAGGAAACCATTCTTTCATAATTTCATTACCATTAAGCTTTTCTAATTCATTAAAATACTCAGACAAAAATCTTTCGTTTTCAATAGTATTTTTCTTACCTACTTCAGTATATTCGTTTATTTCCTTAGGAGAAAAAATATTTTTGTTTAATCTTAAATCAAAACCTCTATACATATTTTTTATATTTCTATTTGCAGTTGTAAATTTTTCATCATAAAAGACTTTGACAAAGTTTTGAAACTTTATCAAAGTCAAGTGTAATTGCTATTGTTTATACATCTTTTCACGGAGTTCTTGAATATTTTTATCGTCCATATACTCATCAAAGGTCATATAACGGTCTATGATGCCACTAGGGGTAAGCTCGATGATACGATTGGCGACAGTTTGTGAAAATTCGTGGTCGTGGGTAGTGAAAAGTACGGTGCCTTTGAAGTTTTTCAGCGAGTTGTTGAAGGCGGTGATGCTCTCCAAATCCAAGTGGTTAGTAGGTTCGTTGAGCATTAACACATTAGCGCGCAACATCATCATACGGCTGAGCATACAGCGCACTTTCTCGCCTCCTGAAAGCACTTTGCAGTTTTTGAGGGCTTCCTCGCCACTGAAAAGCATCTTGCCCAAGAAACCACGTACGTATACTTCTTCACGCTCTTCCTCTGTTTTTGCCCATTGGCGCAACCAATCTACCAAAGAAAGGTCTTGGGTGAAGAAATCGGAGTTATCCACCGGCAGGTAAGACTGTGAAGTGGTGATACCCCACGCAAAAGTACCTGTATCGGGCTTGAGGTTTCCGTTGAGAATCTCATAAAAGGCAGTGGTGGCACGTGAATCCTTAGAAATCACGGCTACTTTGTCGTCTTTGGAAAGATTAATGTCCACATTTTTGAACAATACCTGTCCATCGATAGAAGCGGCAAGGTTTTCCACGTGTAGGATTTGGTCACCCGCCTCGCGGTCACGGTCGAAAATGATGGCAGGGTAACGGCGAGAAGACGGTTTGATTTCCTCGATATTGAGTTTCTCCAACATCTTCTTACGAGAGGTCGCCTGTTTTGATTTTGCCACGTTGGCACTAAAGCGCGCAATAAATTCCTGCAACTCTTTGGCTTTCTCTTCCGCCTTTTTATTCTGTTGTGCACGCTGACGAGCTGCCAACTGACTACTTTCGTACCAGAAAGTATAGTTACCCGAAAAATGATTGATTTTCCCAAAATCAATATCCGAGATATGAGTACAAACGGCATCAAGGAAGTGACGGTCGTGAGAGACTACAATCACCGTATTGTCGTAATTAGCCAAAAAGTTCTCCAACCAGCCAATAGTCTCGAAATCGAGGTCGTTAGTAGGCTCGTCCATTATGAGTACATCGGGGTTACCAAAGAGGGCTTGCGCCAAAAGTACTCGCACTTTGAGTTTGCCGTCCATTTCGGACATCATAGTGTAGTGCATATCCTCAGCAATACCCAAGTTAGAGAGCAAAGCAGCCGCATCACTTTCGGCATTCCAGCCGTTCATCTCGTCAAACTGCATCTGTAGCTCACCAATACGCTCGGCGTGCTCATCAGAGTAGTCAGCATAGAGGTCGTCCATCTCTTTCTTAACTTTAGAAAGAACTTTGTTGCCCATAATGACAGTGTCGAGTACGGTGTAATCGTCATAAGCGTAGTGGTCTTGCTCAAGCACCGACATACGTTTGCCAGGTTCGAGGATAACGCGCCCCGAAGTAGGTTCTTGCTTGCCTGAAAGGATTTTAAGGAAAGTAGATTTGCCTGCTCCATTAGCACCGATGATGCCGTAGCAGTTGCCTTGAGTAAAGGTTACGTTTACCTCATCGAAGAGGACACGCTTACCGAATTGTACTGATAAATTGGATACTGATAACATTTTCTAGTTGTTATTAATTATTTTAAAAGTGCAAATATACACAATATTTGTAAGATACGAAAATCTTAGTTCAAAACTCATTTTTCAGCACTCACAATCAACGCCATAGATTTTTCAGCCTCAAAAGGATCTTTCTTAAAATTGCCATACAGTTTAAGGTTTTTAAACCCTATTTTGATAAGCCAATCGGTGAGTTCGTTAGCAAAAATAGGCTGTAGTAGCTCTTCATTTTCTATTGTATCGTCTAAAATAGTCTTAAAGATGATTTTATCGCTGTCATTTAGATAGTAAAATCGTTCAAATTTTACCTTATCATTGGCTATCAGAGGTAAATTACCTAAATAATAGCCTTGTTTTTGGGCAAAATACTTCTGAAAATTGACTATTTGCAAGATAAGTTTACCCTTTTGATCTAGTTGCCCATAGGCTTTTTGCAAAAAGAGCTGCACAGAAGTTTTACTATCGAGGTGTGGTAGCGTATTACCAATACAAACGATATTGTCGAAGATAGCCAGTTGGTCAATATCAAGCATATTAAGTGGTTGTACCACAATGTCTTTCTTGGCAGCTTCGGCAATGAGTCGCTCGCTAAGGTCAATAGCGGTAACCTCGTAACCTTGTGATAATAAGTGAGCGGTGAGGTTGCCAGTGGCAGCACCTACATCAAGAACGGTTTTGCCACATAGTTCACTGGCAAAGAAAGTTTGGTGAGCTGGTGATAGCGGAAAGATATAATCATATTTTTCCGCAATTTCGTTGTAGAATTTTGACATAATAATGAATGATTAAAGATTAGTAATTAATGGAATAGATATGCCTTGTTTATAGATTTTAGCATAGTTCTTAATAGTATCTAATTTTTTAAAATTCAATTCTTTGTTTTCTTCTAAAGAAGGATAGATGATAAGGCAATCTATCAATTTATTTTCTTCTATTTTAAACTCATTGTAGACTGCTTCTAAACGTGCATAGCCACTTACTTGGCGAATGTCGTCTATCACTCTACTATCTTCATAAATAGGTTTATACTTGGCATCAATGACCATTTTGTATTCTGGAGTGTTGAGCAAAAAATCTAATTCGGTATAATCGGCAATAAAATGATAGAGTACCTCTTCCCTATCTCCAAACTGTTCTTGTAGCTTTTTATAGACATATAACTCAAAAAGTTTGGGCATATCTATCCAAAAAGGCGGAATAGCGACTTTTTGTTGGGTTGTTTCGGTGATATTATACGAAAAACGCTTTAAGATATGCTGCCCGATGCGAATGGCTTCCTCATATTCTTTAAAAAAAGTATTAGTAGTAAGTTTTTTGAGGTTTTCTATATTAATTTCTTCCGAAATCAACTCAAAATATGGGCTACAATAGGTAATCAATTCGCGAATAGATTTATCATTTCCTGCGAAGTAATTAGCGTGCGTATTCTTAAAGCTGATGATAAATTGTAAGACCTTCTTTAAAAAGCGATTTTCGAGGTTATCCATTCCAAACTCTTGATACCTACATACGTGGGCTGTGAGTTTGTTCTTAAAAACATTTTTTTTGAGGTGTTTAGCTAACTGTATCTTGCCTTTGATACGGTTATTAAGATTCTCCTCGACTGTGTAATACGATTTTTTAAGTCCTTTGCGCACAATACGCTTGAGTAGCAATAGGAATTGCACCATTAGAAAAGGTGTGAGCGTGTCTTTTTGCTGTTCGATAGTAATTGGAGGTTCGTCCCAATAAATTTTGATGAGGTCTCGGGTATCTTTAGGATCAAGCCCCGTAATACTGAGAAGCATTTTTAGATAGTCGATTTCTGCCCATTCTTCCTCTTGAATAGGAGAGCCTTCGGCTACCTTTTTTTTATTCATTTTAGGCTCTATATATACGAATTTATGATGTTTTACCAACCACAACACTCCTACATAATAGCCTGCCTGCAAACATACTTCACCCTCATTTGTACGCTTAATTTCAAAAGGATAGACAGGATTACCCTGTCTATCTTTTTTTAATATATACGGACAAACCTCTGGTATTGCATCAAAGATTTTTAGCGCTTCCCCTTCCTTTTTGATGCTATGAGGCTGATGTTCAAGAAGCGTTATTTTCATTGTTGATAAGGTTATTTATAGTAGTTTCTATCCCTTCCCCTACGAGGATACCATCTTTCACATATTCGAGCAAAATGGGCTTGATTTCGTATTCCCAACGAATGTCGATAGGAGTATTTTTAGTAATGAAATAAGAATGCCCTAATTGAACCTCTTCCTTTTTGAACTCAGAAGATAAATTAGTATTGAACAAGTTAGTCACTTTAGCAAATAACTCACTCTCAAACTGGTCGCCTAATTCATTTGTTAGATCTTTAGGTAAGATATTTACAAAGGCAAAGCGGCGGCGGATAGCATAATCTATATGCCCAACAGAGCGGTCGGCAGTGTTCATTGTACCGACAATATAGAGATTAGGGGGCAAAATAAGGTTATTTTCTCCCTCAATAGCGTACATACTTTGCACCGCTTCACCACGATACTCTAAAGCATAGATAAGTTCGCCGAGTACAGCTGATAGGTTTGCACGGTTGATTTCGTCAATAATAAGAACGTAGGGTTTCTTCTTAAATTTCTTAGCCCAATCAATGAAATAATCAACTATATCACTCCAATAGCCATCTTTCTTTTTTTGATTTTCTTTAAATGTAACAAAATTATCGTATAGATTTTCATTTGTAAAATTCTTAGGGAGATTTAGACCATTTTCTCCTACTTTCCATTTATTATTTTCTAAACATTGAACATATATAGCCTCTCCGTCATCATATTTTTTAATAGAGTCAAATTTGATAGTTTCTTTCTTATCAAAGAATACATTTTCATTCTTTTCTCTCTCCTTTATGAGATAATCTCTAAAATCTTCCCATTTAATAAGTTCATAGGGATCTTCTAGGGCTTTTTTAGCAAACTCTGCTAATATTTTATCTTTAGTAACATACGATATGTTACTATTAGTATTTTCAGCTATAATGCCTCTTACAAAATCTTCATAAGAGTAGCTGGGGTGAAACTGAATGAGTTTGAATTGCTCATTGCCCTCCAAGCTATCATTTTCACCTAAACCTAATAACACTTTGGCAATACGTTTAGCCTCGCGAGTTTTACCTGTCCCTGGGGGACCTTGTAGAATGATTTGATGTTTATAATGAAGAAGTGATATAATATCGTCTATTTTATCCTTTTCTACTACTTCCCAAATTCTCTGAGCAAAGGTAAAGTAATCTTCTTCAGTTGTTTTTTGTTCAAGCACTAACTTCTGTAAATTATAAAAAGATATATTTTTATCAAATTCAATACCTAACCTCTTAGCTATTTTTAACAATTTTTCTTTTGAAAATACGTTTAAAATATGATTATCGCTATACAAATAGGTAATTTTCCATCTAGTAGCATTACCTAAATCTATAGAATCAATAGCTTTAAAATCACCTACTTGAGATTTCTTTATGATATCAACAATAATATTTTTCACATTATTAAAAGCCTCATCTCTTTCTTTTCCATATTTATCAAGCCAAGCATATTCTCCATCGGATATGGCATTCTTTTCAAATTCTCTATCGGTATTTTTTCTCTTATAAATACCAAATTTAAATGATGAACCACCCCAAATACTCCCTAATCTCTCTGTTTTTTTCTCTAACCAATAGCAAAAAGAGTCATCTTTATTGAGATTCGTATATTCATCAATAGCCATTCTTTCCACTCGTTCTAAAGGCCAAGTTTTTAGAAATTCATTTCTTAAATCATACAATTCCTGATTTTCCATAGTATTTACTTTTTAAAGCAACAAAGGTAGTGATTTATTTTTTATTAAACAAGAAAAAGATGCTTACCCCTCGTTTATTATTCGTCACATACTCGGCTGCGCCAGCTCGCCGACTTTCCTTCGCTTATCCTTCGCTTATCCTTCGCTCTTCCTGTATCTATCCTATATCCATCTTATATCGAATGTAAAGAGTAAATAAGGGGAGAAAAAATATTTGTAACAAAAAAACACTTTGCCGAAAGTCATAAATTACGACCTTTGGCAAAGTGTTTAAATATGATTCAAAAAAACTTACAATTCGCGGAACGCTTTATGTAACAAGCGGCGCTTGTCGTTGATGGCCTCTTCCATAGAAATCATTGTTTCTGAACGGGCTACGCCTTGTATATCATCAATCATATAAATCACCTCTTTGGCGTGCTTGGTGTCTTTCGCTCTAATCTTGCAGAAAATATTGTACTTACCCGAAGTAATATGCGCTACCGTTACAAAAGGTATTTCTTCTAATCGCTCTAAAACGAACTGCGCCTGATGGTTACGCTCTAAAAATATACCTACATAAGCAATAAAAGTATACCCCAATCGGTTGTAATCGACTGTAAGGGTAGAGCCCGTAATGATGCCTATTTCTTCCATTTTGCGCACTCGCACGTGCACTGTACCAGCCGAAATATTTAATTGCTTAGCAATATCGGTAAAAGGAGTGCGGGTGTTGTCTATCATCAAATCTAATATTTGATGATCTACCTCGTCTAATTTGTATCTTGCCATAGTTATTAAAGATTGATGATTTTATAATGCGCAAAGTAACAGTTATTTTTTTAATATTCCAAATAAAATAAGACAATTTTAAAAAAAATCACATTATTCTGCTACTTTGAAGTAAGGATTATGCAAATCTAACTGCTTTTCAATGCTATTTTTATCAAAAGGAGGTTTTAGGAAATTCGTTAAGAAATCTTCTTTATGTCCGTATTTATGCGACAAATCTCCTATTTCAGCTATATAAGGCTCAAAGTAAATACAGTTATCTTTTAGCACTTCTTTATACATAATGGCTACCTCTGCAGTATGTGTATTATCGCGCAGCAAAATATCTACAAAACACTTATCATTTTCTGGTATACAAAAGTAATCTTCGTAATTTACATTTGTAAATTCATTATTAGCAATACTTTTTAGCCCTGTAAAGATAGCTTGAGCAATATATTTCCTAGTCTGTTCACGGTTGTAATCGTTAGGAAAGTGTCCTGCTTCAAATAGTATAGTAGGAGTGCCGAGGGCTGTATACCTATCGCCTGTGCAATTGATATTAAAAGCATCGTCAAAACGGGCTATTTGGTTAGGTATTTCAAGAGATTGATACATTAATACAATTAGCTTCATAGCTGCTTCGCGCACTGGATTTATACTGCGTTCTTCGTTGTAAGCAGGGGCTAAAAAAGAGACAGTAGCTGGATTGGAGGTTTTTGCTACACTAAAGATAGTGCGCTGGTCGTGAAGATTGAAGCAGAAATCAGGTTGTACTAAATCATAAGCCTTACGCAAGCATTTACTTTCAGGCTGGGTAAGCTCGTAAGCATCTCGATTTAGGTCGATTTGATTGTGATTTACACGTGTAAACACCTCTGCACCATCAGGATTGAGCATCGGGATAACGTAAATACTCAGATTCTTGGTAAAATCAGCTGTTTTTAGTTGCTCGAAGACATCAAAAAGAGCTTTAGTAGTAGTAGATTCATTGCCGTGCATTTGCGACCATATAAGCACTTTTTTAGTCCCTTTTCCTATTCTATAAAGATTGATAGGCGTCCCTTTTACTGATTTTCCAAGGGGAATAACCTCCTGAAAAGGGTATGCTGTAAGCAGAGGGGCTATCATCTGATAGTTAATATAGCGCCCGTGAAGTTCTGTTACCATAGTTATTAAAATTTTATAAGCTATTAAATGAGGCAAATATACTGATTATTTTTGTATTAATATATAAGTTACAAAAGTAAAACGCTGTAATTTACAACATTTTACAGTTGTAATTTATGATTATTTATCCTGCTGTAGATTTTAAATCCTGATGGTATTATTAACTATAGATTAGCGGCGTAACTAATAGATTTTATTAAGTTGTAATACAATAGATTATTTTTATAATTGGAATGTATTTTTATTTATATCAGTTAGTTACAGATATTTTGTAAATTAATACTTTATATCTTTAAAAAATAGTTGTGTTTATAGTTGTGTATCTCATTTTTTTGATTTACATTTGTGCATTCTTAACTTTTTAAACGATAATTACAATGTTAAACACAACAGATTTTGCACAAAGGTTACAACAAGTAATGGATTATTACGGACTTAATGCAGCTGCCTTTGCTGACAGCTTAGAAATTCAGCGTTCAGGCATTTCGCATTTGCTATCAGAGCGCAATAAGCCCAGCTTAGATTTTATTCTAAAGCTCATCGAGAAATTTCCTGAGGTAGATATGTATTGGATTACACAGGGCAAAGGAAGTTTTCCGCGCAAGGAAGAGACGCATAGCATTTCTCCTCGAAAACAACCAGATCTATTTAGTGATATACCCGAAATAGAGATGGCTCCTACCCCCTCGCCTACTGTAGCTGCTCCAGCGCACGAGAAAGCTGTACAAGAGTCTGTTACAGCTCCTATAATAGAAGAAAAACTTTCTGTGCTGACAGATACGCACAAGAAGATTAAACGGATTATTTTCTTTTACGAAGATAATCACTTTGAGGTTTTTGATAATTAAACATTGCGAATTGGGAATTGTTTTGCTATCTTTGCAGCCTTTTAGAACACACTACTTATGGACTTATTTTCAAAGGAATTAGAACGACTCAACGCTCCTCAGCGTGCGGCAGTGCTTCAAAAAGAAGGACCTATCATTGTAATAGCAGGTGCAGGCTCAGGAAAAACGCGTGTGCTGACCTATCGCATAGCTAATCTTATGCGCCAAGGGGTAGACGCTTTCAACATACTTGCTCTTACTTTTACCAATAAGGCTGCCAACGAAATGAAGAAGCGAATTGCCGATATAGTGGGCAATAACGAGGCTAAGAACCTATGGATGGGTACTTTTCACTCCGTTTTTGCCCGAATATTGCGATTTGAGGCTGATAAGTTGGGTTTTCCGCAGAATTTTACCATTTATGATACGCAAGATTCGCAACGTCTTATCAATGGTATTATAAAAGAGAAGGAATTAGACAAAGATGTGTACAAATATAAGCAAATACAGCAGCGAATATCGTCTTTAAAGAACAATCTTATCACTGTACGGGCTTATTTTAATAGTCCGGAACTGATTGAGGCAGATGCTGCTAGGCGCCAACCACGCTTTGGGGATATTTATCAGGAGTATGTAGATAGGTGTTTCAAAGCAGGGGCAATGGATTTTGATGATTTATTGCTCAGAACCAATGAGTTACTAAATGTTTTCCCTGAAGTATTAGCTAAATACCAAAATAGATTTCAGTACATATTGGTAGATGAGTACCAAGATACTAACCACTCTCAATATCTGATTGTCAAGGCTTTAGCTGACCGTTTTCACAATATATGCGTAGTAGGCGACGACGCACAGAGTATTTATGCTTTCCGCGGGGCGAATATCAACAATATTCTGAACTTCAAAAGCGACTATCCTGAAGCTAAGGAGTACAAATTGGAGCAGAATTACCGCTCGACCAAGAATATCGTAGAGGCTGCCAACAGTGTGATAGAGCATAATAAAATACGCTTAGATAAAGTGGTATTTACTGAAAATGAATTGGGTGAACCTATAAAGGTGTATCGCAGTGCTACCGATGCTGATGAGGGACGATTTGTGGCGGGGTCTATCTTTGAGAATAAGATGCAGCATCAGTTGCCCAACGGTAGTTTTGCAGTACTCTACCGTACCAACTCGCAATCGCGTGCTATAGAAGATGCACTGAGAAAGCGGGATATTCCGTATCGTATTTATGGGGGACTTTCGTTTTATCAGCGAAAAGAGATAAAAGATGTGTTAGCTTACCTCCGGCTTATCATTAACCCCAATGACGAAGAGGCTTTAGTACGTATTATTAACTTCCCAGCGCGTGGTATAGGTGAAACTACAATGGAAAAGCTCACTTTAGCGGCTAATCACTATAAAAAATCGCTGTTTGAGGTTATGTACAACATCAATAAACTACCTGATTTGCATATTAATAGCACCACTCGACAGAAGCTAACTGACTTCGTGGTGATGATACTTAACTTTCAGGCGCTTAACAAAGAAGCTAATGCCTTTGAGGTAGCAGAACAAGTGGCTAAGAAAACAGGATTGCTGCAAGAGTTTAAGAAAGATGGTACTCCAGAGGGGATTGCTAAGATGGAAAACATCGAGGAAATGCTAAATGGTATTAAGGATTTCGTAGCAGGGCAAGAGGATATAGCTGATAGCACAGGCAGCCTAACGGAGTATTTAGAAGATGTATCGTTAGCTACAGACTCTGATAAGGAGATAGGCGATGAAGACCGTGTAGCCTTGATGACTATACACTTAGCTAAAGGGTTGGAGTTCCCTTATGTATATGTAGTAGGAATGGAAGAAGACCTTTTCCCTTTGGCTAAGAGTATACAATCGCGTGAGGAGTTAGAGGAAGAGCGTCGCTTATTTTATGTTGCACTTACACGCGCCGAGAAGCAGGCCTACCTCACTTATGCAGAGAACCGTTACCGCTGGGGACAGCTTTCGCCGTCTGAACCTAGTAGATTTATAGAAGAGATAGAAGAAAAATACTTGAGTTACCTCACTCCTACTCTATCTAATCCTAACTATCGTTATAAGCCTTTGGTGAATAGAGATATATTTGGAGAAGTAGATAAGAGTAAGTTACGCCTACAAAAGCCTATTAGTGGTACGCCTCCTGCTAAAAACGCTCCTACAGGTGAAGAACAGCAGAAGCTACGCAAATTAAAACCCATAAATGCTATGCAGAATTTAGCTAGCAAAGATGTTTATAATGGCTTAGATATAGGCACCAATGTCTATCACGAGCGTTTTGGCAAAGGTAAAGTAATAGGCTTAGAAGGCAGTGGCAACGATAAAAAAGCACAAATAAACTTCGAGGTAGGAGGTTTAAAAAATATTCTATTACGATTTGCCAAGCTAACAATAGTTAATTAGCTAATTTGTAAATTAGTCAATGAGTTAATAAAAAAGAGCCTATTAGTTTTACTAATAGACTCTTTTTTATTTGTTAATTGATAAATTATCAAATTTTCTATCCTTTTCTTAATAGTTCTATAGCGTGATTGCGAGCTGAAGCACCGCTGTTTTTACCTTCTAACATTTCTGAAAGTTCTGTAATACGTTCTTCTTCTGTAAGAAGTTTCAAATGAGTAGTGGTCTTTCCTTTGCTATCTTCTTTAAAGACCTTAAAATGGTAAGCTCCTTTAGCTGCTATTTGTGGTAAATGCGTGATAGCAAATACTTGTCGGTTTTGGCTCATTTGCTTCATAATATCCCCCATCTTCTGAGAGATTTCACCAGAAACCCCTGTATCAATCTCATCAAACATAATAGTAGGGAGAGCAGTGTGTTCTGCCATAATAGCTTTGACTGCTAGCATTATACGAGAGAGTTCTCCTCCTGAAGCTACTTTTTTTAACTGTCCGAAATCACCACCTTTATTAGCAGAAAACAAGAATGAAAGCTCATCATTGCCGTTAGCAAAGAAAGTATCAGTAGCAGTAAGGGTAATCGAAAAACGCCCGTTAGGCATACCAAGCTCGTGCATAAAGTTAGTGAGCTTTTTGTCGAGAGCAGGGATTACCTTTTCACGCGCTTTGTGTAGCTGGTTAGCTTTCTTGAGGGTTGCTGTATGCTGTTCCTCCACTATCTTCTTTTGTTTATTGAGGTCAATATCTACACTTTCTGTTTTTGATACTGCTTCCTCTAACTCTTGCTGAATAGCCATTAGCTCTTCTACCGTTGCTACACTGTGCTTCTTTTGCAACGAGTAAATCTTATTTAGCTGCTTAGAGATTTGCTCTAAGTTATCAGGGTCAGCCTCTATGCTCTCATCTATATCACTGATTTCTGAAGCCAAATCTTCTAATTCTAAGAAAGCAGACTCTATACGCTCATATAAATCGCGGTAAAGCTGTTTATACTCAGTAAGCGATGAGAAAGAGCGCTTAAGTTCACGCAAATTATTAAGAATACCTATATTTTCATCATTGAGTAGGTAAAGACTTTCCGATACATTCTCTTTTATATCCTCTATATTAGAGGCTTCCTCATAGCTTTCTTCTAATTCTTCTAAAATACCCTCTTCTAAAGTAGCCGATTTGAGCTCTTTAAGCTGATGTAGATTATAGTCGTACTCTTTTTTGGCATTTTTCTGAAATTCAATAAGCTCTTCTAACTTTTTATGCTCTTTTTTGAGTAATTGATGCAGTTGTACATACTCTGTTAGCAATGACTTATTATTTGCCATTGCATCAATAATAGCAAACTGAAAGGAGGTATCACTAAGAGCGAGCGTTTGATGCTGCGAATGAATATCTACCAATACCTGTCCCAAACGAGAAAGCACCTCTAAAGTAGCAGGTACATCATTTACAAAAGCACGCGACTTACCTGAAGGCAATATCTCGCGCCTTATTATTGTCTGTGGGTCGTAATCAATATCTAACTCCTGAAATAAAGGCTGAAATTCATAGTTTTGCAATGAAAATTCAGCTTCTATAATACATTTTTCTTCCTTATTGCGCAAAGCCGACATATCAGCGCGTTTGCCTAATATCAGAGAAAGAGCGTCGAGCATAATGGACTTACCCGAACCCGTTTCACCTGTGATAATGATAAACCCCTCAGGAAAATCAACTTTTAGGTCGTCAATAAGCGCGTAGTTTTTTATAGATAGTGCTGTGAGCATAGTCTTTATTTTATTTCATTCCACTTAGTCATTTGCGCTGGCGATAGCTTCACCAAGGCTTCTTTCAGCTGTTTAGTATCAAAAATAGCTCCTCCTGAAAAAATAGCAGCTATTTCATCAGCTTTAGCACTAAAAAAGGCTACCATAGCGTAAGAATTAAGCCTTAAGCTCGGTATTTTCTCCAAAAGCAATATCGCGTTTTGTATAGCCTCTTTGCCTTCTTTTTCTTGTGAGCTCATCACATCTAAACCTAAGCGGTGATATTGATAATAAGCCTTGTGGTATAAGTCGTAATTCTCTGATATAAGTTCATTTATCAGCAAATAACGATTATTCTTACCATTATCAGCCCAGCCTGCATAAGCGCTATTCTGTGCGGCAGTGGCTATTTGTTTAGCTTTCAGAAAATACGGATGACCTGTCTTCTCCGAAAAAGTATCTGCATCAAACCCTAATATCAGGTAGACATAATAAGCTACTACTGAAGTAAGATTCGATTCAAAAGTATTTTCATTGAAAGTCAGAGGTGCAAACTCTTGATAATCAAAAGCTACCTCTTTGTCTTGTAGGTTGAATACCGGTGTGTAATAAGCAGTGTTATATACAGGGCGTGATGATTGCACTAACAGACTCGCCTCGTAATGTGAATTTTCTAACTTATTGATTACTAGGGTAAAACTACAGCGTATACGTTCGTTTTCACGCACTTTTAGGTCTGTCCAGCGAGTTTGGTTGATGAACTCCTGTAATGATTTTTCTAAAGTCTTAAATACCGAACGATTGCTTTGGTTTACCTGTTGTGTATTGACTGTCACTAAGGCATTAAGTTCTTGAGCCTTAGTGAACATACAGCACAGCAATGCCCCTACAAATAGTATTTTCTTCATATATTAATAAGGTATTTCCTCTGTAATTTCTAATCCGTAGCCCGACATACCTACGTAGCTGGCAGCATTCTTAGAGTTAGTGAGCAAACGCAACTTTCTAATAGACAAATCATTGAGTATCTGAGCCCCCATACCTATATCTTTAGTATCTTTGTTTAGTTGCGGTAGTGGGTGTCCATTTTGGTGTTCTTTCATCTCAGTAATGCGCTGCAACAGGTTCTGAGAGTAGCCTTCTTTGTTGATTACAATTACAGCCCCTTTGCCTTCTTCGTTGATTTTCTTAAAGATACGCTCTAACGGATTATCTTTATCACCTGCTAATACCTCTAAAATATCATTGCTAATAAATGACGAATGCACACGGGTAAGCACTGGCTCATCTGCCTTCCAAGAACCTTTAGTAAAGGCTAAATGTATCTGCTTATTAGTTGTTTGCTCATAAGCACGCAAGCGAAACTCACCATACGGAGTTTGTAGCGCAAAATCCTCTTTCTTAATCACTAAAGTATCTTTGCGCATACGGTAGGCGATAAGGTCTTCTATAGAGATGATTTTAAGGTCAAACTTCTTAGCCACTTCTACTAATTGTGGTAGGCGTGCCATAGTACCATCTTCATTTAGGATTTCCACCAAAATACCGGCAGGATAAAGTCCTGCAATGCGAGTAAGGTCTATAGCTGCTTCTGTGTGTCCTGTACGGCGCAATACTCCTCCTTCTTTAGCACGAAGCGGGAATATATGCCCTGGTCTACCCAAATCAAAAGGCTTAGTATCAGGGTTTACTAAGGCTTGTATAGTTTTAGCACGGTCAAAAGCTGAAATACCTGTAGTACAACCATTACCTTTGAGGTCTACCGATACAGTAAACTGCGTTTCGTGCAGTACAGTATTGTTTTGTACCATCATTGGCAAATCAAGTTCTGCACAACGCTTTTCAGTAAGCGGAGCACATACTAACCCCCTACCATTAGTAATCATAAAGTTGATCATCTCAGGGGTTACCTTTTCAGCAGCGGCTATAAAGTCACCTTCGTTTTCGCGGTTTTCATCATCTACTACGATGACTACTTTCCCTTTTTTTATATCCTCTACAGCTTCTTCAATGCTGTTAAGTTTAATATGGTTCATTTTATTATTATTATTTTCCTAAAAATTAACACTGATACGCGTGATTTTAGCTGTATCATCTATATCATCAGCAGTCACAGTATCAGAAAGCCCTAAATTATTGGTCTTTAAGGCTGTTTTATCAAATGTAAAATAGAAATTTTGCCCCTTAGGAGTTACTATTACACTGCTAATAGAAGGCTCTATATCCAACTCAGGGTACTTCTCTTTTACCTCTTTAAAAGTACTTTTAAGCGATATTCCTTTATCTGTAGTGTATAATTCCGACAGTACAAAGACGCTTTCTACTACTTTTTCGTCCTTATCATTGGTTTTAGGGGTTATTTCTAACAGTTCCTTACCTTCTTTATTAAAAATAGTGATGCGTTCGGTACTTGCATAGCGCAATTCTCCCTCTAAGTTAGAGTTTACAATAGAATCTTTAGCAAAAATAGAGTCTAATTTCTGTATAGGAGTATCTTTCTGAAGACCTCCTACCCTATCATTGCTAATTAAAAACTCATTTTTGTTATCACTACAGCCTACGAGGCTCATTATAACCATAGTTGCGATAAAGTACTTTCTCATTATTTCTTAATAATTTTGTTTAATATTCCTAATACCCCTCTTACAAAGGTAGCGCTGGTAACCATTTTTATCAACGGATTTTGTGCTGAAGAACGCCTTCCCTTAGTCTGAGTAGTCTTGGGGGCAGATTGTTTTTCAGTCACTTCCTTTTGTTTTGCCTCTTCCACGTGAATCTCTTCTATCTTCTTGTTTAGCAACTCATAAGCACTCTCGCGGTCTATCAACTCATTGTACTTGCGTGCCAGTTCAGAGCGTGCTATCAGTGCATCAATCTCGGCGGGCGTAAGCACATCCATACGACTCATAGGGGCACGCATCATCGTAGCCACCAATGGCGTAGGGATACCTTTCTCGTTAAGGGCAGTTACCAAAGCCTCACCCGTACCAAGCGAAGTAAGCGTTTCCGCAGTATCGTAGAAATCAGAGCTGGGGTAATTCTCAGCCGTTAGCTTAATAGCCTTGCGGTCTTTAGCCGTGAAAGCCCTAATAGCATGCTGTATCTTCATACCCAACTGCGAAAGTACTGCATCAGGTATGTCAGTAGGGTTTTGGGTACAGAAAATAAGTCCCACCCCTTTTGAACGTATGAGTTTTACTATATTTTCTAACTGGTTGAGTAAAGTGCGCGAAGCTTCGTTGAAGATAAGATGCGCTTCATCTATAAATATCACCAATTTAGGCTTAGGTAGGTCGCCTACCTCTGGGAAAGTGGTGTAAATCTCTGCCAATAAACTCAGCATAAAGGTAGAGAACATTTTAGGGCGGTCTTGTATATCTGTTAGGCGTATGATATTCACATACCCCTCGCCCTTGCTATTAGTACGCAGTAGGTCAGCAGGGTCAAAACTCACTTCGCCAAAGAAACGTTCAGCCCCTTGATGCTCAAGCTCTACTATCTTGCGCAAAATAGCACTAGTAGACGATTTTGATACCGCTCCATACTCTTTTTCAAAACTCGACTTACCCTCTTCTGTGGCATATTGCAATACTTTCTTAAGGTCTTTGAGGTCTAAAAGTGGCAAAGCGTGGTCATCGCAATATTTAAAAACTACGGCCAACACCCCCTCTTGCACCTCACTAAGGTCTAAGATACGCGATAAGAGAGTAGCCCCAAACTCCGATACAGTAGCGCGCATACGCACCCCATTTTGTTCAGAGATAGTGAGCAGTTCAGTAGGAAATGCTTGCGGCTGAAAGTCTAAGCCTATTTTGCCAAGTCGCTCCAATATAAAAGGCTTCACCTCACCCGACTCACCTATACCACTAAGGTCACCTTTAAGGTCCATCAGCAGCACGGGCACTCCTTTTTTAGAAAGGTGTTCAGCCATCACCTGTAGGCTTTTAGTTTTACCAGTACCAGTAGCTCCCGCTATCAGACCGTGACGGTTAAGGGTTTTCAGAGGAATATTTACGTATACCTTTTCAAGTGGTTGCCCTTCATACACAGCCCCTCCTACGGTAATGTATTCCCCTTTGCAGGTATACCCTGCTATCATAGTTTCTTTAAAAGCGTCTATTTTAGTCATCAGATGTTAGTGATTTTGTGATTAAGAATTGGTAAGGAATAGTTAATGCACAATTCAAGGCACAAAGGTACAAAATAATTATCAATTAACAATTAACTATCCGCAATTTTTTTCACGAAACTACTCACTGTAAGCCTATGTACCCCAAGAATACGTCCAATCGCCGAATACGATACTTTTTTCTCTAAAAGCTCCTTAATCTGTTTTTCCTGTCCGGTAAGTTTTGTTTTAGCGGACTTACTACCTTTAGGGCGACCAAGAACTACTCCTTCTGCTTTCTTGCGTGCCAATGCCTCTTTGGTACGCTGACTGATAAGGTTACGTTCAATCTCAGCCGAAAGCCCAAAGGCAAACGCTAACACTTTGCTATTAATATCGCTCCCCAAACGATAATTATCTTTGATTGTCCACACCTGAATATCGCGGTTCATACACTCATTAAGCACCCCCATAATCATCAAGAGGTTACGCCCCAACCGCGACAATTCCGAGCAAATAAGCACATCGCCTTTTTTCATTCTTTTAAGGAGTTTACCTAATTGTCGTTCTTGCACTTCTTTAGTGCCCGAAATAGTTTCTTCAATCCATTTATTGACAACTATTTGTTGTTTTTCACAAAACTGATTAATTTCAAAACGTTGGTTTTCTACTGTTTGTCGGTCTGTACTGACCCTAATGTATCCGTAAATCATCTTTTAAAAATTATTTAAATAGTTATTAAAAAAACAATATACAAATTTTGTAGAAAATAAATCATTTTCTGTCTAAATTAAATAGAACTATAAGCCTTTATTTTTTACCAGCCTTTACGTTAGGCAACACGCCCAATACACCCAATTTAAAAATGCTAATAGCTGGGTGATACTTTCTGATATTGAACAGCGTATCAAGGCTAAAATTGAAGCTATCGGCACCCCCCTTAAAGATTGGAATAATAAAATTAATAGAGGTATTGTTACAGGTTGTAATGATGCTTTTATCATTAATGGCAAAAAACGTGCTGAACTTATAGCCCAAGACCCTAAAAGTGAAGAGATTATAAGACCGATATTGAGAGGGCGTGATATTAAGCGATATGGTTATGAATTTGCAGACCTTTACATTATTACCACTTTTCCAAGCCTAAAGATAGATATAGAAAGCTATCCTGCTGTAAAACAACATCTTTTAAGCTTCGGTTATGATAGACTGAAACAAACAGGTGATAAAGGAGCTAGAAAAAAGACTAATAATAAATGGTTTGAAACACAAGATAGTATAAGTTATTGGGAGGATTTTTCTAAACCAAAAATTATTTATGGACAATTCCGAAAAGGAGATTTTTCATTTGATAATGAGAAACATTTTTTAAGTAGTAATGAATACTTCATTGTGAGTGAATGTTGTAATTTAAAAACTTTATTAGCATTTTTAAATTCAAAGATAATTTATACGTATGGTTGTATGATTATGAATAACTTAGGAGGAGCTACAACTATTGCACAGAAAGATATCTGTCTCTTATACACATCTCCGAGCCCACGAGACTAGGCATGATCTCGT
>OJLB01000156.1_pt1 | contig 43754 bp, 28 predicted proteins | sample 1596861 | NCBI WGS metagenome assembly OJLB01 (sample SAMEA3904681, study PRJEB24821) | metagenome | biome: Builtin; feature: hospital; material: surface | place: USA | collected 2013-06-06
ACTCCAGCAAACGAGACAAATGTTCGTGCTTTTTTTTTTTTTTTTTGTTTTTTTTTTCAAAAAAAAAATCACTATGTGCGTATGAATGAGTCCGGCAGAGGCCCATATTCCAAATGGGAGTCGTCAGACTTGTCCAGCTCACGACGATCCGGGTTGTAATTACATAGCTCCGTCGAGTCAAGATACAGCTGATCACGCAGTGCGATTGTCCATGCTGTTCGTCGGGCTCGGACATAGTACCATATGGCCGTAGAGCCCAGGCAAACTAGAATGGTGTTTTGAGCAGTACGAACCGCTTGGAGTTGTGTTGTCACCGGTACGTCCAGTCCACACGTTCCCCACAGACCAACAAGTGCTAGTAGGTACGGAGTCAACAGCAAGGCCAAAAGTCCACCGACGACGGGAGCAAGAATGCGCCTAGACAAAGGACCAACGTTTTCGTTCCATGGACCAACTTGCGACTGCTTTTGTTAGTATTGAAGTGGGGGCATTGCATCAGATAATACTCACTAGGGTTTGAATATACCACTGGACATTCTCGACGTGAGGCAACCATATCACTGCCGGAACGATAATCGCATTCAGCATCAGCGCTCCATACGACCATGCATACCATGCTGAAAACTTGGGTACCTGGCCATCTGCACTGGGGAAAGTCAAGTACTGGAACAAGACGATGCCAGTTAAAAGCGGCACAACACCGCCGAGCGTCGCTAGATTATACGTGACGCGCGCAACGCTGCGCAGAAGCGACATGACTTTGGATGCTTGGCTCGTCGGGCGTGCACGTCGTGGCTCTTTCGTCACGTAGAAATACGCTCGGATCACAGCACTCAACACAGCAAGTACCAAAAAGCCGCCGGACCAGGTATATACATCATGCACGCGCGGCCAAGAATTCCAGTATGACAAGATCCGCCCGATCGCAAGGGGGATACCGACACCCAAAGTGATGAATGTCAAGCTGAGTGCCCACACGAAGCCAACAATGCCAAGAGTTCGAAGTCTCAGGTTCGGTGGCACATACACAATGGTATAAGGCGGCTTTTCTGTCATGGTATCGATGACGGCGCGCTGCTTATCTAGTAGCTCGCGTTGATGCTCATCCACAGGATGACCTTGCGCATCTGTGCGAATGATCATCGCGGTCCGAGGCGCTGGGCGGTCATTGGCTGGTACGCGCACAAACCCACCATCCGTCACTGTCGTCGAGTCGACATGTTGGACAAAAGAACGTGCCCAAGCTGTCCACGAGCCGTAAACAGGATGTTCACGTTCCGCAGGCTGGTCATCCCCCATAATGTAAGCGCTCATGCGCATGCATTTGGCTGTCCACATCCAAAATACACGCAGAATGCGGCGGGAATAGCGTGGCATGCGAGTGTACTTGACAAAGATCCGCAGACCAAAGTGCAAGAGAATAAGATCGACGGGCACAAGTATACGTGGTGTGAGAGGCGCCCAGTGCAGTGGAAGCAGGCCCGGGACCTGCTGCAAGAGACGAGTTGATAAGCCAAGCACCAGCATTGCGTAGGAGCAACAAATCACACTGGACTCGGCCATTTTGCGTAGCTGGGTGGACATTTTATCTTCCACAACCTCGGTAACTGGCTGGAAGTCAGGATCGCTATTGTCGCGGATCCAACACATCACGCCAGGACGCACAACAGAGCGGATCGCACTGAGGAACTGTGCAAAGAGAAACATGAACACAGTCCCTGAGAGCCAATGAGAGAAGGTGAACGATACGGGCGCTGTTTGTGCATAGCCAATGAGCGTCGCGAGTGATGCACCTTCAAACAGAGGCATGAGACACCAGTCAATGAAAATACCGTAGAACAGCGGGCAACCGACGAGGTCAAGCAGCGTGAGAAACAGGCATTTGAGTACAGTTCCGTAGTACTTAACAACGACGCCCACAAGTTCCGTTGAACCACCGTGAAGGAGCGAGCCGAAGCGTGCCTCCAGCTTCAGACCCGCCAAAATGTACAGATGCCCTAGAATAACACAAAGAGCACGTTCCCAGAAATAGCCGCCACGAGTGCATGCATCGATAGCACTGGTCGACTGCGTGACCAACTGCCTAACAGGGCTCAGATACGCAGACTGCACCGTCGACACACTAGGCGCGGGCGGCGCAGACATATTTTCTGCTGGGAGTAGCCGAAACATGCTGTCAATCATAAGCTCAAACACAGGATCTGTCACGATGCGCAGTGCTCTCGCTGGTAAAAGCAGCATATCGTACACGCGGAAGCCCAGTACACGGCCTATGCCATACGGCACAGCTACACATACCGACATCGTCATGATAATTAGCATCTGAACCAGAACCAAGTTTTGGCCCAGGCTGATCCAGGTCCCACGTAGTCCAATAGCATGCAATAAAGTATCAATGTCTTCGGCCATATGTTCGGGATTGTCATCAACCTCGTCGTCCTGCTCGTCGCCTTCAGCGTTTTCATCAGCTTCGTCATCAGGATCAGCTGGCGCAGGAAGTGGTGCCAGCTGTTGGTCTTGCTCCTCTGACTCATGTTCATGGTGTTCCTGCTCGTGGCTCGACTCGGCTTCATCGATCCATTCGTCGTTGTCCTCGTTAGGGGGTGCTGCAGGTGTCAATGAGCCCGGCGACCTGCGCCGAGGCTCTAAGTGCATGCGCGTCTCCCACACCATCGGTTCGTGGTTGCGCTCGATCGCATCGTCTTGCTCGTCTTCCCACTCGTCATCGTCACTTTGTGCCGAAGATACGGGCGCGTTGGTGGAGCTAGCCACGTTCCCGTGACCATGCTGCGCTTCATCCTGGCGCACGATCTCATCAACATCGACTTCACGCATCCGTTGCGCACGCTCACGAGCTAGCGCAAGGGCTTCTTGGCCGATCTGTTGCATTTCATCCTCATGCGCGCGCTCGATCACCACGTCATTTTCCCGGTCATTTAGACCAATTTCTGCATTTAAGATATACTCTCGCAGGATAAAAACACCAACAAATGCGGCAATAACAAAGATCGTAAGTCCAGCGGCCATGGGCCAGTCCTTCGTAAGCTCACGAACGATGTATCGGCTGACGACCGCGATAGCCGAGTCGGTGGAATGCGCCGCAATATCCGTCTGCTTTAGCTTCATCGATGCAACGGGCTTCTGAAGCACTAGTTCGGCAAACCAGTCGCAGGAATGAATATAGGAGGTCCAGATGCGCAGTGTTGCGTAAGGCACAAAAATGAGCCAAGATACTGACACGACAGCGACGCGTATGAGCCATGAGGCAGCAACGACCAGATGCCAAGCGAAGTAACGAAAGTAGAGCCATGTGGAAAGTATACCCTGTGGCATATCCTGGGTATAGTGTTTGTGAAATACAAAATGGAAGCCGCATAGCTCACAATGTTTTTTCTGACTGTGCTGCAGCCATTGTACAAGACAATCTTGATGACAATACCGGATACTGCCCGTGCACTTGCACGGATGGTATAGGGGGGCATCCGGTTCTTCTTCACTCCGGCATATACGACATGCGGGCACTTCTTCTTTAGCCTCTGTGTCGTCCATCCTGCATAGAGGGCGTCGACGACGGTAATGACGGCGACAATGCTGAGAACAGCAGCGGAGGCGATCAATTTCGGCCGAGTGAGTTTAGAGTACCTGCCTAAGGGTATCGGCGAGGGCGCTGGGTGAATCGCAGGCAAAATTCACGGACTTGGAAATCTCTCGCGAAACGGAACGGAAAGGATCAAACGCGTGGCGCTTGGTGTACACATGCGACTCTTGTCACGGCCGCACACCCTGGCGCACCGAATCAAACGAGCGAACAAATTCATGCCAACCAACATCAGCATTGGTGCGAGCGCAGGTAGAAAATTACTTGGAGTAGCAGACTCCTTGCGTAGCGTCATTTTGCTTTGATTCATTGATGACCCTGTCGCCACAACTAAACTACATTGATACCTTAGTTATTGTAACTCACAGTCTCTACACAGTATCATGTAAAGGGTATATGTTATATTGCCAGGGAACTGACATGATGTCATGGCTTTCATTGATTACGCACTTACCCAGTGCCCAGTTCACATCAAGGAATGCCTGCTCAGGTGAAACAGGTTTTGCTAACCGTATGTTGCGGAAAGAAAGCTTGCACTGGGCATGAACAGCTGCAATTCGATATTCTTAGACGACTTGTGGAAGCATTCTGAAAATTCTTTCTTCACGCTAATGACGTCGATTCTCATAGAGACGCTAGTTCCTGTATCGTTGAAGTATTAGTTAGACCAGTTCAGTCGCGTATTGATGTAGGAGGTGCACAGCTCGATCTACATGATGCGACTGAACACCAGGAGCTCCGAGCGCCCATCGAAAACAGAATCCAACGCCCGGAATGACTGTAGGAGTGATGAATATGTCGGCTGTATGCAAAGAAAGGGTGCGCTGAAACGCACGATTGAGACGGTCGAGTTCATCGTCTGCTTTGTCCGGACGCACTATACGAAACACCACGAGACCCCAGCGTGGGGGGCAGACCGTTTCAAACACGTTGTGCGCGACGATTTGCTTTGCAAAAGATTGGGCAAGAGAGATATGGGAGCGCAAATGCGCCTGGAAGCCCGCTATGCCATAGCTTCGGAGGACAAACCAGACTTTCAGTGCACGGAAGCGACGGCCAAGTGAAATTTGCATGTTGCGTAGGTCCGAAAGTGGGTGCATTTCGCCACCTTGCGTCTTGAGGTATTCGGGAGTGAGAGTGAGAGCGGCGGCCAAATGCATGCGATGGCGTGCAAAGGCCGGCGAGGATTCAAAGGGCACCAAACCCCACTTATGCAAATTGGTCGAGAAGGAATCAAAGTGTTCGTTGATAGCATTGAGCAAGGTAGCTTCACGCATCTCCGGCAGCGCGAGCGTGACACCGCCGTAAGCGGCATCGACGTGCAGCCAAAGCTGCGGGTAGTCGTGAGCAACGGCGGCGATTTCGTCGAGTCGGTCAACGGCGCATGAATTCGTGGTGCCATACGTAGAAACGAGGTAGAATGGGTAGTAACCGGCTTGCAAATCAGACTCGATAGCTTCGCGAAGCGTAGCGCCACGCAAAGCGTAATCATCCTCGCGTTTCACGCGAAGCGTGTGGCATCGTAAGCCTAGAACGTGCGCTGTTTTGACGCCAGAGGAATGCGCCTGATCCGAACAGTACATGACAAGCTTGGGGAGCCATGTGTCACGAACAGACTCGACACTGTTGCCCGTGCTTCGACAAAGAGCCTGAAGCGCACGCTCGCGAGCTGCAATTGCCATTGTTAGTGTGGACTCACTAGCCGAGCCGAACAAGATCCCGCCGCCATCGTGCGTGGGATCAGCCACGTGGAAGGCTGTCGAGAGCCCAAGCATCTGGGCAACCCAATCCACGACAATAAACTCCAGCTCGGTGACCGCAGGCGATGCATTCCAATTGAATCCCGGGTTCGACGTCATCGCTGCGAACATGTCGGCGAGAATGCCCTCGTACGTCGTGTTCGCAGGGAAGAACCCGAAAAACATCGGATGCTGCCAGTGCGTGATGCCTTGCAGAATATGCTGCTCATAGTCGCGCATAATCACATCCCACGGCTCTCCTAGCACAGGAACAGAATTCGGCAGGCGCGATGCAAGGTATCCGCGCTCGACTTGTGCCGTCACGGGGCGCGTCTCGAGGTCTGTGAAGTAGTCACATATTCTGTCAACAGCTTGATGCGCTGCTTTACGAAAGCTGAGTGAATGTACAACATGCGCGTGCACACCTACCTCTCGGTATCCATGCTAGTGCTTGAAACGGTATCGCAGTCACAGCTCGTCCACGCGGACGTCGCTACCGCTATGGATTGATTGCACCGTTCAGCTTGATGGGTGTGAAAGTGGCCGATCACGTTGGCCGAAGCGCGCGCGACAAATAATCTCGGCCGAGACACGTGATGTAGAAGGCGAGGCGGAGGACGGATGATGACGTACAACAAGACGTTCAGGTCTGGCAAGTCTGGCGGCAGACTGGCAACGAACACGGCCGGGCGACGAGCGTTGACGAAAGTGAGCCATTGTCGCTGACGTCGACTTACTTGCGAACGACGAAGACGCGGGCTGATTTGTTCGCTGCGCGTGCTGCTGTTGGGATCAGATCCACTAACCTACACGCTCATGGCGTCGGTGGCCGGCGACGTGAATGTGTTTGAACCGGCGCGCTTCGAATCGCTCTATGACACCATACACACTGTGACAACGGTGCCAGATGCTTGTGTACATGACTGGTACTTGAATGTTGAGCGGAATCGGAGTCCTCTCACCAATTTAGGACGTGTGCGTGCGCCAAATGAGGCAGAGCGTCGAGATATCTCGAAGGGTGTGATTGTGCTGGGTGGGCAGTCACAGACGCTGAATGCTGACTTTGTTGCTCAGACGCTTCTCTTGTCTGATGAATTGCATGTGTCGGAGACGTATGCTGCATCCCTTCTGCAGGAGGGAATCGCCGCGCGTGCGCGCTGGGGCCGCTCACCATCAGAAGTTGCGTGTCTATTATACTACCGTGAGCGTCTGGCGCTCCTTGCATGCCTGAAGGAACTCGCTCGTGGCACATATACCCTGTGTGTCGGTGGTGATCTGCGCACAGGCATTCGGATGAGCCGTCTTCTTGACGATGTTGTGTCTGGCGATGTGCTCGTGCAGAACCTGCTCGTGGAGCTGGATACGCTCCGTGCAGAGCGCGAGCGCGTGCGTACGTCGATGCAAAAGCCACCATCAGCCAATGCACGGCTTAGTGACGAGGTTCAGATGGAGCGCTTGACGTGGATCAGTCAGGCTGAGCAAGAGCTTGGTCATGTTGCATACCTGTTAGCGCTAGCGCGACGACTAGCGCCTAGTGCCATCGAGGCCGTCATGACATTCCTGAGCAAGGCCACACTGCCTCCGGTCGAGTCTGCGGCATCGGTGCCTACGACAAGTGTATACTTGATGACGGCTGTCCTTGCCGTCTTCGACACAGTCCCGGACGAAGCGGGTGAATGGCTCGCACAGCACAGCACAGCGCCGTTGTGCACGGCAGAGGCTTTGTGCGCCGATGTTCGCTGTCTGCAGGCGCTTTTGCGCAGCGTGTCTCAGTCGGCGTGGGCGACGCCTGGACTCCAACATGTGGTCCAACTCCAGCTGGCTTTGTTTCTCACTGACGCGCTAACCTCACATACCACTCTCGCGCCTGCGTTGGGTCAGTCCGCGGACGACGTACAGCTCCTGGCATCGCGGGCCATCACAGCCGATGGCGATGCATCCGCACTCTTGTTCCTCTTGCTACGTGTGCTGTCATTCCGCCGTGCGCCTGAAGATGAGTTGGATGTGGACGAAGTAGCACCTGCCGCTATGGATGTCGAGTTTCAAGAATATGTGCTTCAACAAGTGGAGCATCTTGTTTTGGGTCTCACTACGACGTGTTTTCCGCTGCTTCGCAAGCTGCAGCGTGCAGAAGAGGACGCAGCGATCTCGGTATTGCGTGCATCCTCACGCCCTGTCACAGGAGCTGGTGTTAGCGCTGGTAGCCTGGGAAGCAGTGGAACCGGTGCCGGTGGCGCGCCACTTGCTCGGCGCTACGACATCGAGGCGTTTTTCGACCTCGTGGCTCTTTTGTGCCGAGGGCGACCAGAATCGGGACTTGCTTTCTGGCAGGGACCTGACCGACGTATATCTCGCTTTCTCCTTTGGGCTGTAGATACTCGCGAGCTGGGACAGCAACGGGCTTTTCTGGGCATGCTAGCGTCGCTCGCTGAGGGCGAGCAATGTGCTGCCTATGCGCACGCCCTTCTCGAACATGATGCAGGAGCTCCTGCCGGCAGCGAGCGCCGTCTCGTGACGTGGACACGCCTCTTTGAGTGGATGGCACACTACATAGAGGCGTTCCAGCGGCACGCTGTCGCTGTGATGCCACCGGATGAGTTGGTGTTGTTGCGTGCGTTTCTCAACGTACTTGCTACTGTCGTGCGGTACAGCGCAGCCACGCGCGATGCTTTGTTCTGGCACAAGGAGTACATGCCGGTCGATCGCCTGTTCTCGCTATACGCATGTGCCGTGCCAATGGACTTGAAAGCAGCAATTCTTCGTGCTATTGGCGCGTTTGCTGTCCAATCTGGCACCAGCACATCTGCACGCATTGTAACTGTGCTGTGGGAGCGCCTGAATCTGAGCGGTGCTGTCCGCAGCGTTCGTGGTGAGCCGCCGCGTGCCTTGTACGAGCTTGAGAACGTGGAATGCGTGCATGGGCGCTATCCAAGCACGCATGCCCTCGTCGATCTGCTGAGCGCCATCGTGCCACATGTTGCGCCTGCATCTCAGGCTGACACGCTTGTCGCCTATATGCGTGATGCATCGCTTCCATGGTGGCATTCAGGACGCAACTCAACCACCGCCTCCAGCACCACCGCGAGCACCGGTCATGGTAGCGGCAACTCCATGTCCACTTCTATGTATGTGGCATACGTCCTGGACCATGTGCTTCTGCCAGCATCCAATCGCACCTATGCACGACCGGCAGAACGTTGGGCCATCTCTGCGTCATGTTTGGAATTCGCCGAAAAGTGCCTTGCGACGCTTCCTGTTGCGCCTGTTGACACAGCGCACCCAGGCTTTGATGTGCTGCGGCGTCTGTTGAGTGGCACGCCCCTCTTGCGGGAACTGTTCTTTTTCGTGCATCCAGATCCCTCGTGTGCAGGGTATGAAGTCATCAATATGAACCGCGCACAAACATCCGACTTTTCTCGAGCTGTACGAGCAGCATTACGGATTCTCCTCCGCATGCTCGAGGTCCAGAACGATGTGCTCCACAATGTCCCCTCTATCAACGACCACGCTGCAGTGAAGGATCGTGCGCTCTTCTTGGCGTTGGACGTTCACCTGTTGCAAGCGCACCAGGTCGTTGTACAGATAGCGCTGTACATCCTGTGTGTCGATACAGAGATTGCTTGGCTTGCTGTGCGCTTGCTCGGCGCTCTAGCTCGGACATCAACGTTCCAAGCCACAGATGCTTTTGGCCCGCTTCGCGCACGTACCTCCCGCAACCGTTTGGCCGGCCTTCTTGACATGGCAGGTGAGACAGCGCGCGTCACGAGTGGCGTTCTTGCATGGCTTGAGGCGGACACTGGCATGGACGCTGATTCTGATAATCTTAACTATGACGCGGACGTGAATGGAAACTACCATGCGTCCGGCACAACAGCCCACATGGATATGAGCTCGTCGCTCAGCGATGCAGATGGAGCCGCCAGTCTTAATGATACAGCCACAGGCATCCTGCCGGCCAAGATTCAGAAGGAGCTCTTAGATCTGTTTCTCGAGCAGCTCGTACCTGATGCACCTGCGCCCAACGTCGCGCATCTGCTTCTTGGCTTTGACATGGACGCAAGCGATCCGGATCGTCTCGTGCATGAATCGCGGGACGCCATCCTCCTTACTCTAGTGCAGCGAGTAACACCACCCTGTACGTGGCCGCCCACACTGGCGGAACGGTGCTATGCTGTGCTTCAGCGAGCATGTGTCCACCCGTACACTAGTGCGTCCATGCTGCGCTTCCTACGAACGCATGACTTTGTGGCGACACAGCTGGGGTCGCTGCCACTGGTGCCATTGTCGGTCACGTCGTCTTCTTCGGCGACTGGCCCTTCGTTTGGCACACTCATGTATGCTTCAGGCGAGACGGTTAACACGCGCACGGAGTGGGCGCTTGCCTTGCTCCGCACACACGCACACATCCTCTCGCTTGTAGCTTTGGAGCTGCATACTCTTGCTGCACATGGCCAGCTGCAGCGTGCTGTGCCGCTCATGACGCTTCTCCTAGGCGAGCCGGTGATGCACGGCACAGGCGGTGGCAGTGGCCGGTGGCGCCCTCTGCTAGAAGCGACGCACGTGACCTGGGAGAACGCAGCGGAGGACAGCGTTTCGGAGCCGAAGTGGGTAGCTGCTCGTCTCGCCCCAGCCCTCGTCCCTGATACCGCCTCTGCGGCTCGTGTATACGACATCCACGAGGTAGCTACCCTTCTCCTGGAAGAACGTGGCACGCAGGAGCACACGGTTTGGTTTGAGCAGGCGCGCCGCATCTTGCTATGGGCTGCTGCGCAGAACACTCGTCGCGCATTCGCTTGCGCACGCAGGGAAGCATTTATTGCGTGGCGACAAGTCATGGAAGTTCTTGTTGGGCAGGCACTCACAACCGTTGTTCGAGCCGACGTTCGTGTGCCGATCTTGCTAGACTGTGCGAATGCGCTACTTCCTCGGTTGCAGGACCAAGACGATGCGTTGGTCCCAAGTATTGCGGCCAGTACTATCCTGTCGCTTCTGCATGCTGTACGTGAGCATGAGGATGTGCCGGCTGAACGACTTGTATTGATCGTCCGTGCTATTCTGGACGTTTTGAGTTTCGGCACACAGGCAAGTACTCGCTGCGACTTGTACCTGAGTTTGGTTTGTGCGCAACAACTTGTGTGCAGTCGCTCCTCAGTCAGCCATGGTGGCCGTGCAGCTGCCGCTCATCGCGTTTACTCTCTTTTTGCGACACATGCCGCTCATCTTGTGAATGTTCTCGCACGCGATGCGCTAGATGGCTCGGACGTAGCACAGACCGTGTCTCTCACGACGCTGAGTCATCTTGTGGCCTGGGATGGTGCGTCGTCCACGGCATCGTCCCCATCGCCAGCAAGCGCGTCCGTGTTGCCTGCACTGCACATTGGTGAGAAGCTTGCATCAGCTGGCTTCTTGAAGAGTCTTGCCCTCCGTATCCACGAGCTTGATGTGCCGCTGCAAGCAACACTCACGCCCGATCCGCCCTCGCTGAATGCTCTGTATGTCTATGAGGCATTACTAAGTGTATTGGGCCGTCTAGCACGAAGCAAGGCATCTTTGTTGCTAGAAGCGCGCATCGTTGACGTTCTGGCGCGCGTTGACTTTCCTTCACTGCGGCCTGAGCACACGCTTGATGATATGGATGGATTCCTACCGCCTGTGGCTGAGCGGTACGCTAGCTTGCTGATGCCACTTCTCCAGCTGCTTGTTACGCTCCTCATGTCCGTGCCGCAGGCGCGCGAGAGCGTGCATGCTGTTCTGGTCGCTCACCAGGATGCTTTCCTGGCCGCACTGCATGCTGCCACTCATTCGTCTGCCGGCACAGGCGATGTTGAGCAGGCAGCCCTGCTCGTGCAGATCCTTACATTCATGACGCCTCCGCTGCTACCGACGCCGCCACCATTTCATGCTGCATGTCTTGCTTTGGCCGCAACCTACTTGGTGCCGAATGCGCACGAGGCTCTCAAGCCACTGACACCAGCGGAGCGAGAAGACGCATCCATCTTTGCTCCGACTTATAATGGCTTAGTCCAGACAGCGCCAGATGCGCGTCTGACCTTGTTTGATGCATCGGCACGGCGTGTTGTAGACCGCCTCGCACGTGCACTCGTGCAGTACATGGAGCTGGGAAGCAGTCACGGCGAGACACGCGCCATTCTTGTGCCGTCAATGCATGTCGCTCGTGTGTCAGACCATGCATCGTCCGCCGCGCGAATCGTTGCTGCGCCGTCCTTAGGCGTTGCAATCGCCGCCCTGGGAGAGCAGTGTGCATCAGTCGCACTTGCACTCTCGAGCTTGGATCGGGTCAACGCGCTTCTCCGTGATCCCGAGTCCGTGCATGCTGACGAGTGGACTGACATGGCACAAGATGCAGGACTTCTGTCACTCTCAGCTTCTTCGGCCCTTACAATGCAATGCCGTGCAGCGTGTGAAAAAGCACTAGACCGTGTGTCGAAGGATCTCACTGCGACAGTGTTAGCAAAACTCGACATGATCGAACGCTGGCTTGTGATGCTCGTACGCCACCTAGACCTGTTTATGCGAATCGGTGGCGCCTCGCGTGCCTCTTTCGATGCAGCAGCCTTGCGTTCAAGTGCTAACGCAGCGCTTCTCCCGATTCTAGACGACCAACTTGCGTACTTGACGGTGCCGTCCCATCTTGTGCCTTCTGCTGATGAACACGTCACATTCCTTCATATCAGTGCGCGTCGTGTAGCTGAGCGTCTCTTAGAAACATCACCTTTGTAAACCGTAGCGCTTAAAATGGCTTTTATACCGCTTTGCTTTTGAACTAGAGGCTCTGGAACGTATCACTCCTGGAGCTGGGGTTATGAATGACTAGCTCTTCTGAGTGGCTCGGAAGTCGACGTTATTCGACATTCTCATTTTCATACAACTTCAACATGTGCTTCGCAAAACAAAACAACGAGGACGTAAGGGATGGGGGGTTGCGTAAGGGGATGATCATCATTTGGCTACATAAAACTCGTGGTAGGTAATTCCCCCCTCTAAAAACAAAGATTCGTTAAAGGAATGAAATCATTCATACGATGTCGGAATGCATCATCGTTCAAATCCAGGTGGTAAGCGTAAGGTGTTGAGCTGTAATACATCATTAGCCGACCATTATGTCGTGGCTTTTTGGCAAGTAGAATAGCACAGTGTTATACGCCCAAAAGATAGTAATTTCTTGGGTCAATTTATGTGATGGCTTGCATTGTGTCAACAATTCGGCGGATCTCAACGCCCAAATTCGGGTATGAAAATCCGATATGCCCAAGAGCTTCGATACACCAATCAGTTTCTTTGATCTTAGCATTTCGTGTAAATGGACCTAGCGTACGCGAAAGTGGCGTTGTGAGTAAGATGTTGATGTTGTCAGGGTCGGCTTCTGCATACTTTGTGCTGCCATGCCGCATTTCCGAAGACCCCTGCCTTATGCCTGAGGGTGCGGACGACCAGGGTTTGGTGCTCGCCAATGCACTCTTTTCATTTTCCGGCACAAAAGTGGCAGAACCAGTAGCAAAACGAGGTAAAGCACCAGCATATGCCGAAACATTGCCCGTAGCGTCACCCGACGGATTTAACAATTCGTCGAAAAGCGGTGTTGAGTGAATGGTTTGATCGTTCTGGCCCGGTGTCTCAGATGGCTCATTCATCTCCTCCGACACAGGAGTCGCCCTGGATAGAACCTGGGCAATTCGAAATGTTAAACGGATCAGAGTAGTTCCACGGCATACAAGACCTGTGGGTAGAAGTTTGTGAATATACATGGCAATAGTGCGGCAGATTTTCAGCGTATGTTCCTGACTTTCTCGCATGAGTTCGCGAATCCCACTGATGAGTTCCTCTTTTTCATCAGATGGGTCACTAAACGATAATATAGATTGGCTCGAACTCGCCCAGTCGTTGATGCGCTTGGAGATGATCTGATATAGCAAAAAGAGAACCGAATATACCATGATAGCACACACCAACATGTTCATCGGTCGTAGACAAGTCACATGAGGAGCCGCATTTCTGAGTAAGACATGCAATGCCCTTTCAACAGTGTATAGATCGTCCCATACTCGCCTGCATGCATCATACAATGATTTGAATGTCGGCATAGATGGTGGTATCTTATCGCTCGTGGTTGGCACAATGATTTCATCATACAGGGTATGGCCCACAAGGGCTAGCTGATGCGTCAGAAACATCACCATGGCAAGGGACATTTCAGGTGACAGTTGTTCACAAAACTGCAGAAGCTGCGACACGGGCTGTATCCGGATTGGGCCATTGGTTTCGGTGCGGAATCCAACGGCATACCAATCTCGAGGAAACATGGGCTTTCGATGGTATGTCACACAAAGTACGGCGTCACGCACCCAGGCCATGTGCTGCACACGGAAGGCCGACAGAAGCTTAATCTGCTCGAAAAATGGTCCCGATTGCAAGAAAATGCTCAAGTCAAGCTCAGTTCCACCAAAGAGTTTCTTAAGATGCTGCACCGCCACACGGTGTGAATCCATTGATAAATCTGGTCGAACATAGTCAAGAAGAGAGCTAAGCATCAGTAGCGCTATAACACTCTGTACAACACACTTGTTTACAAGATCATACTTGTGCACAAGCATCAGGGACCTGTTAATAAAAAAATTGCATGCAGCTTCGCGAGTCGTACCGTGCTCAAGCAGCTCTTGTTGCGATAGTTTCTGCACAGGCAAAGGTTGCTCTTCCATCATCAAAAATTCCTCACGTTTCGGAAGTAGTTGCACGTCAGGTAACGCATGAGTACCACTTGGGTTTTTCAGCATATCTCGCTCGCGTTTCCATTTGATGTACCGATCGGTACACACTATACGCTTCACCCGGCATCGTGTGCAAGCTTTAGTGCCAGGTGGTTGTTCCATCAAGTCACATCGCACACGCCGAAGACGGCATGTGTCACAAGCAACGCCTTGACGCCGCTTCTGCCGCCGTTTCATCCCTTCGCCTGATGCGCCATTGCATGATAAGCCTGCCGGGTCGGAGCGGCGAAAGCCAAGCCCTGGATCCATTTCGGCCGCTTGAGCAAGTGATTTGTGTCCCATGTGAGAAAAACAGTGTAAATCAATCTGCTCAAAAGGCAGTAGGATGAAATGTGCACCCCATGCACAAATCACTGTCAGGAGCACTTCAATCGTCTCTGGTGTGGCATATACGAAAGAAGCTGGATCCTTCGGATTCAAATCCGCAAGACATTCATTAAAGTATGAACAGGTAGCCTCGTCACCTTCTTGTCCATTCAGGTATTTCGCCATAAGAGTTGGGTCCCCAAATGAACAGTTGAACGCATGAGCGAATCGCTCATACTCAGGCACTGGCACGGTCGTGAAGGCATAGCTGAAGTAACAGTTAATGAGACGTAAGTAAATCCTGGGCCAAGATAGTTCAATCTGCTGCTTCGCTTGCTCCCGATCGGCATCTGAAGTGTGATTAGACTCGTCCCCATACGCAGTAGAGCCGTGCAGCTGGCGGCCCAACTCGATGCGCCGACCTGTGCGTGTGGGCCGCGGACAAAATTTCGATTGTGGCATAAATACCTGCACACAGTTAGAATTCCTTTGCTCACAACGGGAACAGCGAACAGGTCCAGCCAACCCTGACTGGATCAGCAGCTCCTCTTGCTGTGAAAAGTCGCACCGCAAGTGTTGGCGTCGGCACTCCGCACATGTTTTCCCCTGCCGCCTAGAAGAACCTTGCTTCTGCAATTTGTTGGCGCCAAGTCCTTCGCTGGATTGTGTCTGGTTTTTGAGTTTGTTGCCATTGTATGACGGAATCGACTCCGTTGGCACCGGCGTCACAGGTGCATTGTTCAACAAAGACAAGGACGGCAATCGACCATTCATTTCAGCACAATTTTCATGCTTTTCTTCATTATTTTTATCTTGTACCACTACATTATGAAGTAGGGTTGGGTATTGATAGGGAGTGTCCGTCATGCCAACTGAGCGGTAGGGGAATGAGTCCAAGGGAACAGTGATTGTGCTAGATCTGTGTGGGCTAAGGTTACAACACTCAGTGAGTGGAGGCATTTGACAAACACTGTGATTGGTGCGCGAATGTAACGAGGGCGTGTCACATACATCCATCGAAGGCTTGAGCTCACTCGGAGTCAACGGCGGACTCCCTTACCATGCGAACTGGCCAGACACGTATCGAAGTCTAAAGGCATACATATATCTTAGACTCACATATTTTGACTTCTTTTTGCCTAAATTAATCATGCAATTAAGCAACGCTCGTCTAGCGAGTCCTTCGCGATTCCTTGCTCGTATGTACGTGGGGCCACCAGATCCCATCTCCCACATGCGCCCTGTCGTCTACGATAATGTGGCACAGCACGTAAAACGGCCGAAAAACATCACAAACCATCCGTATTCGCTTTCTGAGTTCTCTACGCCGCCATCTTTGTCTCGGAGAAGCGGTTTTCTTGCGCATCACTCCGAACAGATGCTAAGTAATTTGGAGTCTCTTCAACTTCATGCGCGTTTGCAAACTATTTCACTCGATCAAATGAATCATCGATTTTGGTCTGACAACAATGCACGGTTTATGCGTGCTAAGCAAGAATACAGTGCTTATGTATCACCAGAAACCCCTGCGTCACTTGAACTAATGTCACCCTTTTACCGTGAGTGGCTGCGTACGAATTCGGCTCGCCTGCGCCGATATAACCGCTTACTTTGGGCTACTACCTATAGGGTGATATTTGCACAAATGCACGCAGGTTTGGTTTCTTTTTATACACGTATAATAGTGCGACTTGCAGGGTCCCGATAGTATCAATGATTGGAATGAGAAACGAACGGATGAGAGAAAGAAGGAAATAGCAGAGTTGAGTGATTTTATAAGAAAACACAAATGTCGATGCATCGGTGTACACAGGTCTGTACGCCTAGTCGAACGCCGCCTCATCGCCATCGCCGCCGCCATCGCCGCCCATATCATCGTCATCTTCGCCATTATCGAAGTAATTTTGTGCATAGTCATCATCTTCCTCGTCCTCATAGTTACCCAAATCATCTTCATCCGAGTCAGGAGGCAATTCATCTTCGCCCTCACCACCTGTTTTCTTTTCTTCCAAATGCAGATTGTCCCAGTCAATGTTGGCAGCACGCACCGACGTCGGCGCTATCCGGCGCGTCATTCGACGCGTTTCGCTACTCGTGAAACTATCCCACAGATGCGGTGGGAATACTGCTTGTTGTAGCCGCACCTGTTGTAGGAACGAAGCAGTGGAAGCAGCTCCACGGCGGTCAGGTTGGTACCGATCCGTATAGCGCAAGAGCGGCTCATCACCAGAACGCTTCGAAGTATACTGTGTCCAATATGGTGAGTCCCATTGACGTCGAATCACATCCAGCTGGAGAGCAGCAATTTCGCGCTCTTCCTCTGTGGGTGGCTCAAACACGGGCGCCGCGCTAATGTCCGACTGTGTATACACTTCATCCAGCTGTGCACCTTCAATGTATGTCAGACCGATCGGTTTGAGCGCTCCCGCACCACCACCGCGGCCACCACGTCCACCACTTGCCATGCACTATCACCTCCCCGGTGCAGCAAAAGCAGCTGTGCGCTTCCTCACGCTAGGCAGGCGCTCATTATGCTTCATATTATGATGCAGCCTTTCATATGCGGCTCACGTGAGTGCCACGTGTGGGTAGATGAACACCTCCACTACCGTGACAGTCCTAACAGCCCCGCCTATCTACCCGTAATCACATGCGTACCAACAACGGGTGAACTGCAGCTTGGACCTTGTCTTCTCAAGCACTATTCAGACAGATCTCTAAAACCAAAGGCACAAGAAAAAAATAAAACATGTGTACAAGCCTATGAATGGGTATGATTGATCCATTAGCGAGTGCGGATGATACCAGCAGCGATGAGCTTTTGGATCTTGGCACGGATGCCAGGGTTCTTCATGTGGTCTTGTAAAGCAGCAGGGTTTGACTGCGCTTGTTGCAAGATAGTCTGCATCACAGGGTCCTGCATGATACCAACGACTTCAGGATCACGCATCGCCCGCTCAAGCGTCTGTTCGTCGGACTCACCTGAGCGCTGGTCGTAGAGCGCCTGCATACACTTCGTTAGAAGCGGCTGAATTTCTCGCTTGTGTTGAGGTCCACCTTCGATTGTCTCGTCCACTTCATTCGCTGCGTTAGCTGCTTCCAGAGCCTTCGTGAACTCTTTCATGGAAAAGAGCACATTGCTCTTGCGGATGTATGCTTTCACAAACTTCGGGTCCACTTTGATTGCTTCCTCGGCATCCTTGAGTGCCTCGGGCAATGCTGCAAGCTTCGTATATGCAGATGCGCGATTTGTGTAGCCACGAGGGTCAGACGGGTTCCGCTTGATTGACTCTGTGTATGCCTGAACGGATCCCGGAAAATCACCTTCCTTGTACAAAGTGTTGCCACGATTCCGTTCCTCTTCGGCCTTGGCTGGATCAATGTACGCCTGACGCGCACGTTCTTTCTGCTCTTTCTCTGTCTGACGGAGCTTGTTCAAAATTTCAGGGGTGCGATGCTCCGTAAGCGACTTTTCAAAAAATGTTATAGCATGCTCTAAGTCGTCTTTCTTCAGGTACGCAGAGCCAATGCGTCCAAATGCCTTCGCCACGAGCTTGTAGTCGGCGAGCATAGAGCGACCTTCTTCCACAGCCTTTTCACATGTCTTGATGCACTCATCAAGCTCCCCTTTCTCGAAATACACGGCACCCAAGTTGTTCAAGTATGTAATATCTTGGTGCAACTCCCATGCCTTTTGGTAATGCTGTGCGGCCACGTCGAAGTCACGCTTCATGTAATGTTCATTGCCCAATTTCTTTTCTTTTTCCGCTTCAGCAACATTGGGGTCAAGAGGCTTCGCCTCAGCCTCTGACTTTGCCTCTGACTGTGATTCCTTCTTGGTTTCCTCCTTGCGCGAGGCAGACGTTGGTTTTGGCGTTGACTCCTCTTCCATAGGTTGCGCACCCTCTGACGATGGGCGCTCAAATGCCTTCATGTCCACGCCAATAAGCGCACCCATAACCTGGATCATGCGCTGATCCTGCAGCGCCGCCATGGGATTGGATTTGCCGCTTTGGAGATCTTTGAGCTTCTGTACAAAGCTTGGATCTTGCAACATGCTTTCAGTCATAGGGTTTCGCGAAAGCTTGTCAAAGAGCTGCGGGTCGCGGAATAAGTTCCCAATGGACGCAGAGGGGTCTCCACGCAATCCATCCGCCGACGCACGCTCGACATCGGCAAGACCCTTTTTAAGAGCAGTGTCGTCGGGGCATCTCTCAAGACCCGTCTTGTAAGCGGCAATAGCATCTTCATAGCGACGAGCGCCATGAAGTGCACTACCCTTGCGGCCATAGCCTTTGGCGAAAGATGAATTTAGCCGGATTGTCTCCTCGGCATCACTCAATGCAGCGTCCCAGTTTTTCATGCCAGCGTAGCTGGCACTGCGGTTCGAGTAGAGAACATGCACACCGTCAGATTCGCCGCTTTGCTTGGCAGCCTCAATGGCAGCCGTGTAGTGCTGAATGGCTTTCTCATAGTCCTTCGCAGCAAAGCTTGCATTACCCTGCGCTTTCAGCTCAGCCACCGACATATTTGTGCGTTGAGAGAAAATCGACACCACGAATACCCACCGTTGAACTGTGTCGGCTTGCTATATACGCGTGAACGACATACTTTTCCAGCACATTCTATCGGCCGAGCGCATTGGCCAAGCTCTCAGGCACACTGGATCCACATGGCTCCGCTCGCGATGTGTGTCCCCAGCCTTAGCCATGCTTAGGACTGCGGCTCTCGATTCGTGGCGGGTGTCGTATCTGCTTGATTCTCGCAAACCGTGCACGAAGCGATCGAACTCTGCGGAAATGTAAGTAGATAAATGCGTACCGTTCATTCGCTTCCTCTTGCGCACGCTGTTCCTCTTCAATGCGAGCGAGGATCTCTTCCCGAGCTATTTGTTCCATACGAGCTCGTTGGTGCCGAGCGTCAGTGTTGTCCGGCTCCTTCAATGCAACAGACTCGTCAGGGTGCAATTCAGGTTCAGCAGAAATGATCGCATATTCGTAGGTGGAGGCTTGGGCCGACTCTTTCGAAGGCGCAAGAACAGTGCGCTGGAACTCCGCCCACTCGTCATCGAAGTTGTGGGTATCCTGTCGAGCGCGCTTGGACTGAGAGGTTTGGGTATCAGAGTCTTTGCGTTTAAGTGTAGAGCTTTCAGACGATTCTAGCGCTTCAGAAACGGCAAGGTGCCCTGCTCCAGCATCGCCGACCGGTATCGACTTGGGATGTGTCTTTTCCATTGGACCAGCCTCGTCGGCCTGATGAGTTTTGGATATACCAATTCTGTCATTCATGGTTCCGACTTCTTGGGTATCCCATTTGCGCACGTTTTCACGATGTGATCTCGTGAGAGTATGTGCCGGCCATAGTCGCTCGTGTGTTATAACTGCATAACTACATGCAATGCAACGTAGAGCACCGGTTTTAGGGTGGTATGATGCCCATCGGTCTTGGACTGTATGCATTGTGCCGGTGCGATGTGAAGCTGCCTCACGAAGTAGCGCACGTTCGTCGACCATGACCAAAACACTGTTACAATTGGCGATAGCAATGACAAGCGCGAAATGGCTGCGCGCAGTTGATTCAATTATTGTCTGGCCTTGGCTTTCCACACTTCTCGTAGCTGCTTGCTGAAGGACTCGCGAGGATATAGCGAAGGGGGAGATACTCGTATACACGCCTCCATATATATTGGGTGGGTGGACCTTGCAATCGTGCGGCGTCGTAATGGCATCACGTGCTCGAGAGTGCTTGTGCGCAAGCAATAGTGTGTGCGTAATGAGAATATGTGTGCTTGTCCTAGCATAAGCAGCAAGGCACAAGCCTCCCCAAAACAAGTGGGGAGTGTTTGGACGAGTGTTTGTTGGATCCATATTTGACATGTCAGGCACACAAAGTGTACAGCCTGTGCAAATCGCAGAGCGGCAGGACTATGAACGAGAGGTGTCGAAAGATCCACGCATGCCGGGGCCGTGGTTGGAGTTGATAGCTCATGTGCGTCGAGGTGGATCGACTGACGACATTCGTGATGTGTATGACCGTTTCTTTGAGTTCTTTCCTCAAGCAGCTGTACAATGGATTGAATATGTAAACTGGGAGCTGTCTCAATCGAACTTTATTGAAGTCGATGCGATATTTGTGCGCTGCTTGCGCACGACCCTCTCCGTGGATTTGTGGAAAGTGTATTTGGCATACACACGACGGGTGAATCCATTGCCGCCCTTCACGGCAGAGGAAAATAGTCCGCGCGATCAGACGAGGCAGGTCCTCGAAGATGCATACGAGTTTGCTCTCAAGTATATCGGCTGGGATCGCGAAAGTGGCCCTATATGGCAGGAGTATATTCAGTTAATCCGCGAACGAGAAGTGCGTGGCGCATGGCAAGAAGGCCAACGAATGGATCAACTGCGTCGCGTATATCAACGAGCTGTATCCATTCCGCTGGATCATGTTGAAGTTATTTGGAAAGACTACGATGCTTTTGAAAACTCACTCAATAAGCTTACGGCTAAGAAATTTCTAGGCGAGCATTCGCCAGCATATATGCAAGCGCGCACTGTTCTGCGTGAAATGCGCCGACTCACAGAGTCATTGTCGCGACCGGCCGTCCCATCGCCGCCGGTATGGATCGCACCTCAGACCAAGAGGAATGCAAGTGCCGTCCAAGAACAGGAATCTTATGCAGCATGGCGTGCATATTTGTCATGGGAGCAGGCAAATCCACTTGCTTATGATGATCCTTTGACTCTGCAGTCACGAGTGCTTGCTGCCTACAAGAAAGCAACGATGTGCGTTCGATTCGACGCTGTGATATGGTACATGGCAGCAACCTTCTGCCGTATGTCGCAACGAGAGAACGAGATGCTTGTATGGCTGCGAGATGGGATTGAAGCGTGTCCTTGGAGTTTGCTTCTTCGTTTTTCGTATGCGGATGCAAGTACATCCCTTGGTCGCCTCGCCGACGCGACTGCTGCGCTTGACGACCTTGTCCTATACACGCAGCACCAAGTGGATATGCGATTGAATGTTTTGGCAGAGTCAAAGGCTCGTGTGGATGCCGAGATATCGCGTCAACGTAAACAGCGGCTCGAAAAGCACGCCCAAGTAGATTCGGCGCCTGACGAGGACGATGGGGACAAGGCTGAGCTCGCAGATATTGAGCGACGATTACAAGAGGAGCGTATGTCGCAACATCAGCAGCTTGAGCGCGATGCGCAAGGCGAGCTGGAGGTGTGGCGCGCAGCTGTGAGTCAGGTATGGATCAAGTACATGCAGTTTGTTCGGCGTACGGAAGGCATCCGACCCACCAGGCAAGTATTTTCGCGCGCACGGAAATCAGCGCATTGTTCCTGGCAGGTCTATGAGGCGAATGCCATGCTCGAATATCACTGCTCAAAAGAGCCTCTTGTTGCTACAAAGGTGTTTGAACTGGCACTCAAAACGTACGGGCCGAACGAGGAACTCGTCGTGAGATACTTGGACTTTTTGCTCTCGATAAATGATGATGCAAATGCACGGGCGGTGCTTGAGCGGACCGTTAGCAGCATGCCACCCGAGCGTGCCCGAATCATTTGGGACCGCTGGTCTGATTACGAATACAGCTATGGCGATGCCAATGGAATTGCACGTCTAGAAGCACGCATGGCTGACATGTATCCCGATCGGTCTGCAGCACAATCGGCTGCAGACCGACTCAGGTATGGCAGTCTCGATTGGGTTCGGCTCCGGGACATTGGCTTGGCTGCATCAGTACCGTATGTGGGAGCGACTTCTATTGCACGCGTGCCAGGCAGGGACATGAATGCGCTTGAGAGTATAAAAGCCGCAGTGAGCGGCGCTAATCCAGCTGCTGCACCATCCACAGTAGCCAATGCTGTGGCTGATGCCGCGGGCCTGGTGGCACTTCCAGGCGCTGTAACAACTGCACCAGACTTGTTATCTACAGAAGCATCCACTTCTTCGAATCCTGCTTCGGCGACCAAGACGGAGGTGCCAAACAATAGCAGTGGCAGTGGCCGACAAACAATGGAGGATATCCGGCGCTCACTAACGTCGACCGCTTCGGATCCTGTAAAACGCACGCGCGGGAAAAACGAGACGGATAAGTTAGCAAAGAAGGCTAGAGGCGGTTCTGATGCACAGTCTCATACACGAAAAGGCGGCTCTCGTGATACGCCGCCGCCACCCCCGATGATACCTGATGCTATCCTCTACTTTATGAGCCTTCTGCCAAATGCATATACATATGATGGCCCACCTATACCGCCTGAGGCCATAACTGAATGTCTTTTGCGCAGCTCGCTTCCAGTCATGCCTTTGTGTGCTGATGTGCGAAAAGTCGGCAAGCGGCGGACCTAAACTACTGCAGCTCATGTGAACGCATAGCAATCCTAGCTTTTTCACACATAGACGGTCTTTTTGACTTGGAGTGGAGAACAGTTATCTGTCTGATATCCGAAGTGTCAAGAAATAGAGTCCACATGCGCAGGCAAGATTTTTGTTGCCATCCCCGACTGTGAAGCAAGGAAAAAAATAATTATGGAAATAAACGATTAATCATTTGGCGAGCAAGGAACAAGCGACTCAGCTGTTTGCACAAAACGGACGATTGACTTCCAAATACATCGTGAAGCCCGTGTCGTGTCAGCAGCTTCTCAGTCACTGCTACGTGACATGCGGCTAGGCTTGTAAATGACACGCTCATTCTCTACTTTTGTGGTATTTCCATATGCGTTTTCGCAGACAGCACATGCTATATGGTATAAATATCCGAATCCTTTTGCTGAGCATGTGCGTTCGATCGACGTGCTGGACCAGTACGTGTGTCCGACGACAGGCATGGTCTATATGGAGCGGCTTATTGGTGTGAAACAAAATATACCTGCCTGGGTCCGTTTGGTACGTATTTTTTTCTTATATACGCCATTACTCTCATGGCGTTCATATCCCGTCAACCACCATACATGTGAACATGCTCTTACACCCTGTTTTCCTCACTCCAGTTGGTCGGAGTTCGCGATCGCTCATACGCTTTAGAACGAATCCAGTTCAATCCACACCATCCTTGTGTGCATATGCACACTGTAAAGTACGTTCAGTCAGTCATTTCATTCAATGCGAGTGTGAACAGCTACTAATGTCTAGTCTCTCTTACAGTGACTTTATTCAAGTCAAAGAACATATATCGTACATGCCCGATAACGGCCGCACACGATACATTCAGAATGCGCATATTGAGTGCCCAGGGCTCACACATGTCGCACACGGCGTTTTTGACTCGGCGGCCGCGCGACTCGAGGAGTTTACTCTTCATAGATTTCGTGAAAATGCCGAGCGTGGGCGTTCCGGCTTTACGCATGTGCTTCAAGCTATGTTCGGTCCTGCGCTAGCTCAGCTTGCGCACATATAGCTACACCAAGCGCGAACTGACTTGGAGGACGCGGCGCCCTCCCCACCATAACTCCACCCTAATTTTGTACTAGTACCTCTAGCATCGATATAGTGAAAGTTTCTCTTTTATAAACTATACATAATCTTGCGGAGGGGATGTGTCGAAGGAACATGACGCAAGGATGAATGCGATTGTAAGTGTAGCTTACAGAAAATACGTTAAGATTGTGCATGCATGTTAGGAAGTTTGAGTGTGGGTCGCTAGACACACATATACACACACACAATCAAAACGAAGACAAGAAATCCATCATCAAGGGAATGTACACAGTTTGCAGGACAAATTATTCATCACCCATATCCATTGCACTCATGTTACTTGCACCATAAGCCGGTAAGGAAGAGGATGAAGGAGTGTAGAGCCATGAGGCTCGGTGTGCCGAAGCAGCGAGCCATCCAATGGACGACTGCATATGGGCAGCTGCATCGTCCATCACAGCTCGCATCGCTTGCTCTGTCGAGCCATGAGAGGGGGATGTGCTAGAACCTAGAGATGCCATCCCGCGTTCCCATGCCAGAATAGCTTCCTGTCCAAACATTCGAGCATGTTCATTCACGGCCACATCAATGGCATCTAGCCATGCCTGCCATTCACGAAGAAGCATCGGAAAAATAGTATGTGCAAGCAGGTCACGCACATCAGGAGCAGATGAGAGAGACTGTTGATATGTTTTCAGCAATGACGACGCACGCACATGTTTGAAGGACACCGGATCGGGGGGCAGCATGCGTGCAATTCGAAGCATGCAGCTCGTAGCGCCTTGCAAGAATGCAAAGGTTGTACTTGGGTGTGGGGGCTCTGCATCATCGCGGCGTGGTAAAATCGAAAAGAGCGGAACTAAACACGCCAGCTCTGAAACTAGCTCTGAAAGCACAGTGCGTACACGGCTCCACACGTACTGATCTCGTACAGTCACTGACGTGGATGTAGGAAGCGCGGTACGAATGCGAGCCTCGTAGGCCTGTAGGGCTGACACGGCATGATCCACGGATGGTGTCGGCAAAAGGGTATAAATGCGGTCGGCCATGCCGTCCTGCTTGGCAAGATCGAGGAGAAGAGAGAGAAGTGCTTGCTTGTCAAACGAAGCAAGAAGACGCCCGAGATCATGCGACTTGAGTGCGTCCTTCGCGGTCGAGGGCCCTGCACCGACATCGTTCAGGAGCCCACGTTCATACACCGAGCCACGTCGACGTTTCGTCAACTCGTCTTGTGAATCAGCACCTGCCTTGTCGAGAGCGTCGTCGTCCGACGAGAAACTGCGCCTGCGCTTGTTTGCTCCATGGCGATGCTCTCCAAAAGAGCTGACCAGACGAACAGGGGATTCCTCGGTGGCATGCGAAGACGACGACGGCTCAGGTGGCGCCGCCATCGGCGCTCCGACATGCCGAGGAGCAGATGCGTGTGAGCCTGAATGGCCTAACGGGGATGAATTCATAGAAGAAATCCCGCAGCCAAACCCGAATGACAAGGCAGGAGATACTTGAAATGTACTACAGGCGGAGTTGAAGGGGATCGTGGGCGGCGGAGGCGGAGCTTGAACGGACGAGAATGAGGGAGACGATGAAGACAGTGGCGCAGATACTGTTGCGGCTGTCGATGGATTGTCAGACATGCGCCATGATGTAGGATGATGTGGCCGCTGTGGCGGCAGTAATGGCGTCGAGGACATGTTCGCTTCTGGAGCGTCGTCGAAGGAAGACAAAATCCCTCTGACAAACTGCTCACATCAGTGCTTGTCCAGTTAGTTATATATGCGCTTGAAAAAAATCCTTGGAGAAGTCACCTGCACCTGTGGCCTGCTATTGGATATATCTAGGTGGAGTCAGAAGTGTCGTGATCCATCATCGATGGGCGCGCGCACACACACACACCCGCAGCAGTAACGTCTGAGCACCGCTTGACGCTAGACGGCCAAGCCTCGGCTGACTAAACGTTATGTCTGGTGCGTTGATGCCAGACTGCCGCGAGCAGAGGCACCTGGCGCGTGTCTAGTTTCACTAAAGCTAGCACCTGCTAGAATCACGCGTCGTCGCTGTGATTACACTGCTGGTGTTACGAGAGTCGCTACATAAGTACTCAACTACAGCCCATATTTCATTTCGGGACGAACGGCTGCGCGTGCGATGCCGGCATCCGATAGCCCATCGCATGCTGCTATGCCTGAGCAAGATGTACCGAAGCACGATAACGAGGGGTTTGACATGCAGCTGGAAATCTCCGCATCTGATGCAAAACGTCTCCAACACATTCTCCATGCGTACGTATTTCAAATCTTCCTGACAAGTGTCAAAGTCTTGCTCCCACTATGCTTGATGTCGCTGCCCCTGGCAAGCCACCGCTGCGTGCATTGCTTGAGCAACCGAAAGTAAATGCCCACGAGGTGTGGGACTGTGTCGCATCGGAGAGTGGGCACGCAGTTCGACAGGATGCGCGTGGACATGTGGGTGCGCTTATTGTGCTGCATATCATAGCACAACTCACTGGATGGAGCATTACGACGCCGCCGTCGAAGGCGGTTGAAGACCAGCAGAAAGACGTAGATGCGCGCGAACGCATGAATGTCGATGAGGTTGAGCGTCGGCATACACATCGTCTTGCTCCTTTTTCCACGTACGCGCTGCACATGCGCCTGCCGTCTGGTGACTATTTCACGAATGGCGTGAGCTTAGAAGAGGCCAAAGCACAGGCGCTAGATACTGGTGCAGCTGATCTTGTGTCGATTGCGCCGCGTATGCAAGACACACGTAAAGCTACATTAGGCGAACGGCTCCCACCAATGCCAGGTGCTCGATCGAAACGCATGCATGGAGGAGGCGGAGGAGGACGTGCGTCAGCATTCTTGTCATACGGTCCGTTTGGCTCATCACTTGGACCTTCATTCGACTCCTCTGGGTGCCTTTTTGGGCCAGAGGCAACGCAACTGGTGTGGACTGAGCGTCAGCGCGTATCGCGGTACTTGCGTCGTCGTTGGGGCGCTTCTCTGGCCCAGCAAGTCGAGTCAGCCTACACTCAGCAGGCAATGGATATTGCCACGGATGAGCGATCACCGACATTGCCAACGGCAGCACCAGCACAAGCGCATTCGATACATGATGTGCAAGAAACGTCTCTTCCTTCCTTGTCTTGCTCTCGTCTTGTGCAGAGAGCCGTGGAACTAGAACCGACCTTGGATCCTGCCTTAATGGAAAGTGCCCTGCATATTCTAGATACGGATGAGATCCTGGCTCAGAATCAGGAGCGGCTAGATGAGCTCCAAGAGCTTCAGTGGCTTCGCGTGCGTATGGACAACGACCATACACCTATTCCACTTGCTATGATAGAGCGCGAGCAGCGGCTCGCCGAGGACGCACTGCATTCTCTTGTTGACCTAGTGCGCCGCGTTCCACCATCCGCGCTGGGCCACACTGCTCAAGCAGCTGGCCCTCTCATTCTCATGTCGCATGTCGTGCTGATAACGTCTTTGTCCACACGAGCTAACCACGATATATTGTCGCATGGGTACTGGGGCACTTTGCCCGATACATATCACGGCGCGAAAACTCAAACGAATGTGGCCGTGCCAGGCTCGACTCCTAGTCTCATGGCATGGGCTCCACTCGTTCGTCCTGCAGTCGTCGCTGATAATACGACAGCCGAACCAGAGCCTGGCAAGAGACCCGCATTCATGCACGCCTATGAACAATACTCAGGCTCACCAGCGGCTGCTGTGCGAAATGCTATGGTGCAGCCACGGCCTGTACCACCATACCCCGCGACAGCGGCCGAAGTACAACGACCACTGGTGTACGCTTCCCCCACTAGCATGGGCCTCGGGATACATGGATCGATAAATGGCAATAGAAGCTAGTAGACAATATGTAATGACAGGCTACGATGGACACGCAAGCGCTCGTCCTCTACCCTCCCACGTCCCTCATAGTCAAGCTCGATGGCCCACCGATGGGTATATGGTCACATGATGGCCTGCGCGTTAGAGAGAAAGAGATGCATCGCTTGGTATAGGTGTCTAGGGCTCGTTCTCGGTGTCGTTGTCGTTGTCGTCGTCACCGTCGTCTTCATCTTCATCGTCAGATGCCATATCATCCTCATCCAAACCCAATTCATTCTCTTCATCTTCCTCCAGAGACAAATCGCTATTTTCTTCGGTCTCTTCCAGAGCATCTTCATTCACCAGCTCATCTTCATCCATGTCCTCGGGAATGCCATCTTCGTAATCGTCCTCGTCCGCATTCATGGATACGTCATTGCCAGCTGTCAAGCCAATATCCTCCACGTCGTCGTCTTCGTCTGGCTCGACCCAAGTTTGGCCCTGTTGCTGAAGCTGAGATGCCTGCTGCTTCTTCTCAAGCTCACTTGCAGATGACCGCTTCCCAAGCTTTTGGCCTTGCACGGGCATCTGTGCCTCGTCTGCCGTGTACGACATGTGCATATCGATCTGGCTCATGACAAGCTCCATGCGTCCCTTCAGCGCCAGAAGACGCTCATGGGAAGCAAGCCGCGCTGCCAGGCTGTGATGCAGCTGCGAGAGACGTGCCACAAGATTCGGCAGTGACATCAAGTACGCTGCATGGAACGTCAGTGATTGGTGAATCCATTCAACAATGCCGCGCGCACGTCCACTACCAAGCGCACCCTTGCTTTTCACACCACCCCGATTCAGTCGGTCCACACAGGCTTCCAACAGCCGCACAGCCAAAGGCCCCGAAATACGCCGCACAGTAGCACGGATCAGCGTCACATCTGAGTGCACAAGGCACGACGTGAGTAATGCATGGTCACCAGAATGCAGCGCCTGCGTCAATGACGACGCCAGGGAGGCGCCGCCGACCGGCACTTCTGCACCCGGGTCGGGCGCGGCTCCGTCAACGTCACCATCATCTTCGTCCTCCTCTTCACGCTCGTTGACCGTACTAGCACGTGCATCGCCACGTTGAACTTTCAAAGCCTTGAGACGCTGCGCAAGTGTTGGCTCATTGATGTCGCCATCTTGAAGAGCATTGTCATGTAAATCCACTGACGAGCTAGCGGCATCCGGCAGCAGTCCACCCTCCGTGCCGAGGAGCGCTGCTGCTGCTGCTGTATGGCCAGGCAGTTCTGCACGTGTGCCCGCAGCACCGCGAGCTTCTTTGTAACGCTGTGTGTCGCGCAAAGCAACGTCGGGCTTCGGCGCAGAGCTGGCTGCCAGTGTGACAACAGATCGAAGCGCATTGCCGTCCTCATACAAGGGCGCCTCATCCAACACGACCTTGAAACCCTTAACGATGCGTGCATATCGGAGCGTGCCGTCAGGCGTGCAGATGGCATCGAGAAGCTCCGTACCTTCAAACGCTGTCGACACGACAGACACCGGCGTCAATGTAGCGAGCCCTTTGGCTTTAGGCACCTCCCTAGGTAGTCTGTATACGTTGGCGGTACCCAGCTGGGAAATGACAAGAAGCATCGCTGTGCCATCCGCCTCAGCCCAGGTGACCAAGCGATGTGCAGGTGCGTCCAGTGTTAGCATCGCTCCTGCATGACTCAGGTGCGTGAACCAGTAGTACAAATGACGGTCTTCCGCTGCAGCGCTGACAAACGCATCTTCACCTGCCCAGGCAGCGTGCGTGATGGGCGTTGCATGGCCTGTGAATTGCCTTAGTGGTGCAGCGATGCGCTCTGTGCTCACGTCGTACAAAGCCAATGCATGATGCGCCGTAAGCATGCGGTGTGATGGACCACATGTCAAGAGCGACATGGGCATCTTGCTATCGGGCAAGAAATGTCGTGTGGGTGGCACGCGCTCGTGCACAGATGCACTTGCAAGCCCTGACACGACCCAGCCGTGCACCCAACCATTCGCAGTGACACCCCAGAGATGGTTGTCGCGGTACGATAATGATATAAGAGCAGCAGTTGAGCTATCCTGGGAAGACACAACAAGTACACGCATTACACGGGCTGTGACCGGCGAATACACCAGAACCGTGCCGTCTGACATGCCTAGTGCCACATGCGGAGTAGGCGCCGTTGAGTCGCTTGTATGCTGCTCAGCCGCAGCTCTCGCCAAAGCCTTGCGTTTCTTTGAAGACGCCGACGTCGATGAGGAAGATGGTGACAGGTCAGACTCCGACTGCGCTCCCAGAAGAATCCATGCAATCGCACGACATGTTTGAGCTTCAGGAAGAAGAAAGTCCGCCATCACGCCAGCCTTATGTGACGCGTACACTCGGAGACGAGCACGATCGACAGCCTGTGAGAGTTGTGCAAATAGAGTGGCATCAGGCGAGAAGGCGGTGATTTGTACATTTTGATCAGCCATTTGCGGCTGTGACAGAGATGAGGTCGAAGCAGGACGCGACTTAGGAGGCTTCGTGCCTTTGCTCTTCGCCATCCTGACCACCTACGACTCACAAAGCAGCACTGCTAAAAGCGGAGGACCAGAAAAATATAAAAAATTTGTTGCGTTTTGCCTGCCTGCTTTGCTTGCTTATGACGGAAAGGCGACTCGACCGAGGGCACGACACAATCAGGGCACACGGCGCATCTAAAGCGTGGCTAAAAGGGCGGCGCCGGCCTTGACAGCGCGGACTCACTGGGGCCTAGCAAGCCCTGGTGGAGATGACGTGATAGTTAGTCAACATGTGCACGAGGACAAACACACGGAGCGTGTGCGTCAACACGACCGAGTGCGTTGCTGATTGTTCCTGTTGTTGCTCCTCAGGCGTGGATCAGCCGCAGACAAACAGCGTTGCTGGCACAATGAACTATGTTCGTACGTACAAGCACAACTCACGCGCGTAGAACTTGAAAAGCTTGGTGTGTACTGCAGTAGTGGGAAGCTGACTCTATCTGAGGCGAGGGAACCTATGCCACTGTGTACAAGGTGTGTGTGTGGTGCGACAACCGGGTCAAACTTGTTTGCTAACACCGACGATAGGGGCGCTCTCGACTCACGAATGAAGTTGTCGCCTTAAAAGACATTCACCTCGATGCAGAAGAGGGTACACCTTCCACGGCGATCCGTGAGATTTCACTGATGAAAGAGCTTAGGCACACGAACGTCGTGCGTTTGTACGATGTGATCCATACCGAGTCCAAGCTCATGCTAGTGTTCGAGTTCATGGAGCAGGATCTGAAAAGATATATGGATATGCATGGAAATAGGGGAGCACTTGACCCCGTCACGGTGCGCAGCTTCATGTTCCAGCTATTGAAGGGAACCGCTTTTTGCCACGAAAATCGAGTTTTGCACCGCGACCTGAAACCACAGAATCTTTTGATCAACAAGCGCGGTGAGCTGAAGCTCGCTGACTTTGGTCTTGCGCGCGCTTTTGGCATTCCCGTGAATACGTTCAGCAACGAGGTCGTGACGCTCTGGTACCGAGCGCCGGATGTGCTTTTGGGCAGTCGTACATACTCTACGAGCATTGACGTATGGTCGGCTGGATGCATTATGGCGGAAATGATCAGCGGAATCCCACTTTTCCGCGGTCGCGACAACAATGACCAGCTCATGCAGATCATCCGCGTTCTCGGCACACCGGACGAGCATACCATCAAGCGCATCCTTCATGAGTCGCCCGAAATCCAATACCGCCCACTCCCCCGCCTGCCGAAAGTCCCATTCCAGAACCTGTTTCCGAAAGTACACCCCCTTGCTATTGATCTGCTCGAAAAGCTTCTACAATTTGATCCATCTCAGCGCATCACTGCTGACGATGCACTGCGCCACCCGTACTTTACAACGAGCCATGCCGTCTCTCACGCGTATGCGCCAACGTCTGCTGCTGTTGACGCAAGTGTCTCGGACATGTATGCTAAACAAGAAGCCAAAGCCATGTAATATCGTGTGCGCGTGTGTTTGCTCTCCTCTATTGTCATTTCGCGCATGACCGTAGCAATCCCAAATATTCTCTGGTATGCCCCTCCCCACCACCACCTGCTGCCCTTCATTTCTACGCGTCTCTCGGTTATCAATCCCTTGTTCGCATGAACTGCCTTAGCGTGTGTGAGCCTTGCTTGTTCATAGCTTTGGCCTCGAAGGTCCCCTACGGATTCTACTGCACATGGAAACGTCTTGCGTTCATGGGATAGAAGAAACTTCTCTCCACTAGCGCTTCTACAACATTTGACCTCCATTCTGTGCCCGTTCCATTAACGAAGCCCTGACATTTTTTCGCCACATACACGTATATTCCTCTCCATCCTGTAGATGTTCGACGAACATGCGCCTGTTGAACACAAGACTTAGGGGCTACAATCAGCTACTTTTTCACCTATCTTGTCTTTTTCTCTACGGCACGGACGGACCTTGCTAGCTACTTAAAGCTCCTCTCACAACCCCATCATATTGTATCTTCGCGTACGCTCTTCGTCGACGAGTTTGACATGGGCCCTTCAACGCCAACGCGTGCAAAAGGATCGACTGCCGCATTAACGCGCGGCCTGGGCATGATGTCCCTGGACTCGCCCCTGTCAGATCGCCCAACAAATGTTCGATCGCGATTTCACGCATCTCCTATTCGCCACCCATCGATAAAGTCTATACGGACGCTTGGCCCTGCCGGTGGCGGCGTCGTCAGCGGCATCGCTGCTGGTGGCCGTCGCGATAAGGAAGACTGCTTGCTTGTGCATTCTATGGATGGACCTGATGCACGAGGCGTCGTTGCCAAGGACTGGGACGGTCCCGACGGCACAGTGCCTCGTCGGCGTGGGTCCACCATGGTGTCACGAGGTGATCGATACATCCCAAACCGTGAGCTTCTTCGTTGCGGCACCACACCATTCCTTGAGGACAGCGCAGGCGATGCACTTTCACACCACAATAGTAGCAGCAGTACCGGGAGTGATTCTCTTGCATCTGACGCCGCCGCAGCGGCGGCGGCGGCGGAACTGGACAGCCCACCCGCCTTAGAGGGTGCATGTCAGGTCGATCTGGGACAGCGAATTCTTTCCTTTTCAGCAGCTCCTCCAAGCGCATCGTCTTCCAGTGCAAAAGACTTGCACACGCGGTATGCATCTAAGCCAAAGAGTACGTTGCCCAGCAGTCTTGTGGCCGCTGGAAGACGCCGCATTCCGACAGCGCCAGAACGCGTGCTCGATGCACCTGCGATTGTGCCTGACTTTTATGTCAACCTCTTGCACTGGTCGAGTCAGAACGTCATTGCTATTGCGTTGCAGTCAGCCGTCCACACATGGAACAGCGAGACAGGAGAAGCCAATTTTCTGCTGGATTTGGAAGAAGAGAGCGAACGCGTCGGTGGTGGCGGCCTGGTCACAAGTCTTCGCTGGGATGCGCATGGCAATATCCTCGCTGTGGGTACGGACCGAGGTTATACACAAATCTGGGATGTCGCACGCGGTGCGCGGCTGCGTACACTGCGACCCAGTGCCGATGGTGGCGCAGATGCGTCGGCGGTCAATGCAGCTGCATGGGCCGTCGACGGCACACTGAGTGTCGGTTACGCAAGTGGTTTGATTCGTGAACATGATGTGCGACAGCGATCTAGCGAAACACGCTCCTTAGAACATGCACATGCGGCGCAGGTATGTGGCTTGAGCTGGCGCGATGACAGTGCCTTGTTGGCAAGTGGAGGAAACGACAACGTCGTAAAAGTATGGGACCGACGAACCAATGTAGCCAAGATGCGCAAGGAGAATCACCGGGCAGCTGTGAAAGCCCTCGCTTGGTCGCCACACAACAGCAGTCTTTTGGCGACAGGTGGCGGCAGTGCGGACAGATGCATCCACTTTTGGAACACGACACAGAATACCCGCGTGCAGACGATCCAGACAAGCGCGCAAGTAACCTCGCTGCAGTGGGCGCCACATTACCGCGAGCTCGTGTCGTCGCATGGTGTTGGCACATCCGAGTCAGAGGCGGGCGCGCTGTGTGTGTGGGCACATCCCTCTGGCCAGAAGATCGCCGATGTGCCAGGAGCCCACGATGGTCGAGTACTTCATACGAGTCTGAGCCCCGATGGCCAGACACTCGCGACGGTCGGTAGTGACGAGAGCCTCAAGTTTTGGCGCGTGTTTGAACAAGCGCAGGACGTGAGCAAAGCGCAGCGATCTGTGCTGACGTCTTACAAAGGCCTTGCACGTTCAGCGCCACCGACGCGTGCGTTGCGCTGAAAGCAAGGGATGTGATAGATGAGTTTTGCTCTTATTTTCACATTCTCCATAGAGTTCGTGTTAGCTATGTGTACATACGTTGAATTAATGAGGCAAAGCCCAAGTTGACTCCACCGAAAAGTACAAAGACAAGACCACCTGTCTGACCGTCCCAGCTGCCAAGCATCCGGCGCAATGGCTGAAATGCTAGCGCCGTACATATGTTCGTAATCCAGTTGATGCCAAGGCCTAGCGACGAGCCGACCGACACATGAGAAGGCGGTAGTACTTCGGGCAGGATGACGAATGGGACAGGTCCCAAGCCCACGGAAAAGAAGGCAATAACTAGCAAGATGGCTAGTGAGCTCAGCATCGCGTAGGAGGATACCAGACCCAATGCTAATACGAAGCAAGACACACCCATTCCTGTTGCTGATAGCAGCAAGAGTTTGCGTCGGCCAAAGCGAGCTTCATCAATGAGCCAAAGTGGAGGAAGAGTCATGACCGCATTGACCAACGTAATTAACAGGCCAACAAAAGCTGCCACATTCGGCAGCACCTTCGACATGATGCCTGTGCTGTAGTACATGATAGCATTCACACCACTCAGCTGTTGCGCTGCTTGTGTGAGTGCGACGATCTTCATTCCGTCTGTAAACGATCTCGACTGCGTTCGTGTCTGGGCATCGCTACCCAGGATCGGCGTGCCGCCCGTGTCTTGAGCATGCAATGTGCTGTAGGAAGAACATCCTAGTCGTGTACGCACGCTTTCTGCCGCATCTGCAGAACCGACCCCCAACGCGACACCATCACTCTCAAGCCAGCCCGGACTCTCTTCCGCCCACATGTATCCAACAAGCAGCTGGATCCCAGCTACGCAAGCACTAACCTGCGGCACTCGCTGCCATGCATGACGCCAAGTGACAACCCATGTACCAACAAGCTGCGCGACAAAAATACCAGTCACAACCGCAAGTTGATTCAGCGTGCCAATGGAACCAACCATGGAGGCAGGAGCAAGTTCTTTTAGGTACAGCGGCGTCTGTACAATTGCAATGCCTGCACATAGCCCTTGGATGAATCGTGCCAGTGACATCATGGACATGCTCGATGACATGGAAAGCAAGCTTCCTCCGCCCAATGCAAGCGTCGCGGCAAACAGGAGCGACGTTTTTCGTCCAGCGCGTGTATATCGAGCGATAGGAGCACATGCAAGTGACGAGATTGTGCCACCGATTGTAAACATAGCGGTTACAACGCCAAACTGATCTTCTGTCATTCCTAAGCAGGTATCACTCTTTGGCTGACACACCCACACTGACTGGAGTGCATTGAGCTCAGAAATGCCAAAACCAAACTGGAAGGGCGCTAGGACAACCCATGCGACCATGCGCGCCCATCCGGGCGGCATGTTCACAGAAGATAATGGTGGCATGGCACGCACTTTCTATCACGCGCCAAAAGTAATGTCAAGTGATGTATTTACGGACAAGACCACGCTGGCTCAACAGAGTACGTACGCGGGGAATCAGAGAGTTCAAACCCTTTTTGGGTTGGCGCCTGCCTTTCACGTCACAGGCAGGGGCGTCAGGCAGCGCGAGAGCAGGGATTGATGAGTAATCAAGGACTCTGACAACACAAGCCGCAAAGAAATTCCAAGCGTCTGGTGGACGAGAGTGCGTGGAAAGGTCGCAGGAAGTTGCTACTGGCCATTACTTGTCCACAGTCTTATACTAGCAGTGGCAGTGGCAGTGGCAGCAGCAGCAGCAGCAGTAGAAGTAGGGATAACGTAAGGGATGTCGTTGCTCAGGTCTGCAGCGGCACGAATCTCGTCGATGGCATTGCTCGCGCCACGTACAAGCCTTTATACCCCATCCCTGGCTCACTCGTCACTTGTTCAGCCATGGCGGACTGGCGGTAGCTACCGTCCAATCTCAGTCACACCACGTACGTATACAGGGCCAGAATCTTGGACGTGAGACGACATAGAGATACTTGAGAGATCAACGGCTAACTTGATGCAGTGGTTTCACACGGAGGAATCACGCGGCCCACGCCAGGGACAGGGTACGTTATCAAGAGGGCGCATGGGAGGACTTTAGTTGCTTACATGCATCGGCAGAATCAAAGTGACTTTCCGCGATTCACAGGGAAATGACCTCAAGACTGTCGAGGCAAATGAAGGTGATGATATCTTGTCCATTGCACACGAATACGACATTGATCTGGAGGGCGCATGCGAAGGCTCCATAGCCTGCTCAACATGCCATGTGATTCTAGAGGAAGACGTGTTCTATCAACTTGAAGAGCCGTGCGATGATGAAAATGACATGTTAGACCTTGCATTTGGTCTCACAGAGACATCGCGCCTCGGGTGTCAAGTACACGTGACGCGAGATCTCGATGGCATGACTGTACAGCTCCCGGCAGCCACGCGCAACATGTACGTTGATGGTGCGAAAGGGGGACATTAAGTTTCTCTTCACGAATATGTGAGTGCATCGATTGCCATGTTCGTATGCGTGACATTGTCACGAGACGATCACATCAACATATGTGGTGCATGCTTGAACATGTACGCAGTAAGTCCCGCCGCCCTTGCATAGGCGACGATGACCCACCATCTCGCTTACAACGATAGGCTTCGTAGTTGTAACGGACGGAGCTCCACGCCTACGCGTTTGTATATCTGGGACATTTTTTGTTCGGCAGCCGAGTTGCCTCGAATAAGTGTAACGACGTGTCCGCGGGGCCGCTGACCGTCTGGTCCAATGCGCGCGACGCGCCCTGCTGCATGTGTATAGTGTAAAGAATCGCGCACGGCTTGGAGTCCAACCAAAAATACATGAGACATGTTCGGAATATCTAGACCACGGGCACTGGTACTTTGTAGCACGTACATAGCATCTTCCGAGGAAGACATGATTTGGCCGGAAGCCACTATCTTGACCGGCACACCGAGAGCCGCAAGTTCATCATGCACGCGCTGCACGCTCCAGCGGGCAGGGATCAATGCTAGTCCACGTCGCACATGCTCAGACGCGTACAAATAAGCGAGCATTTCTAACAGGGGCAAGTCTACCACGTGCTCCTGAATTGCGGGTGTTGTGCTCGTAGATGCAGGTTTACGAAGAGCCAGTGGGACAGCCATGTCACGTGTGGTATCGAGAAGGCGTGGCTGTGGCGATCCATGGACTTCATCAACGACAACGCAAGAATGTGTTAGTTCACGTGGCATGCTGCCACGATACGGCGCACCTACGGCGCTGAGCTGCCCGCTCTGTCCAGTTAGATCGATCCATTGAGCAGAGTCTCGTGTCTCGCGCGTGTTCGTACGCAGCCATCCAGTTCTTGCGCTGAGAAAATGTCGCAGCACCGAGTTTGCCGTAGCACTGGTACAGACAAGCTGCAACGGCACAACGCCAATGCCTCGAGCCAATGCGGGGGCAAGGTCCGTCGTGTTCTCGACACCCTTGTATTGCGTACGCCGAATCGGCTCAGGAGGACGCCGATCTGCTCCGTGTTTAGGCCCGTATGATTCCATGCCAGCATTCGGCAAGCGCTCGCCTCCTGAGAACGTTGCTCGTGACCGCATGATGGTATCCAAGACATGGAGGCCGGGAGATGGATGTGTGAGGTGCTTCCAGCGTTGCTTTTCGCTTGGAAAGCGGCCCGGCAAATTCAACAGTGCGTCTGCCTCGTCAAGAACCAGCGTCCTCCATGTGTGTAGGCCCAAAAGGTGCGCACCTTGTGCCATAGCAAAACATTCCTGCAGCCGCGTTGGAGTGCCGATCAAGACATGTGGAGGAGTCTCACGGAGCCGCGTCATTTGCGCGTCCATCGTAGCTTCGCCACGCACGACGCACTGAATCACAGCGTCCATGTGTGCGCTCAGCTGTGCAGGCATTAGTTCATGTGCCCAGCGCATATATTGATACGCAAGCTCATTTGAAGGCACAATTACAAGCGCGGATATGCCCGGGACCGGCGGCTCTGCACCACTTCGACTTTGGAATAGTAAGCGTGGGCGTGCCAGAAGCGCTAGTAGCACAGCAAAGCTCTTGCCGGACCCTGTATGCGCACGCAGAACAACGTCCTTCGGAGATAGCATAGCAGGAATCAGCGCATTCTGTACGCTTGTAGGCTCTACGACATGTGGAAGGGCAGCATGCAGCTGCTGGCACAAGTTCGTTGGGAGGCCCAGTCGCTAGGAGAGTGTCAGTTGGACGCCGCATGCGCACGTACTTGAAATTTGCTAGATGCAGCATTTGTATCTGTTGTATGCAAGCGACACCATAATGTCGGTGCAAACTGGCAGCGACGCCAAGGAGTTCCTCGGCGTACTGCTAATCGCCCCAGCATTCGCGTCAGTGGAATTAGATGCATGAACCCTCGTTTTATTTATTTTTTTCCATCTCGTATGCAGGTGTCCAAAGGCGCTACGCCCAAGGCAAGTGTTAGATTATGTAATTGTTTATATAGCACGTCGTTATGAACGGGGATGCATGGAAACAACGCTCACACGCGCGTAGGTTGACTAGCTCTTGACGCCACGGACCTGTCTCGTAATCTGCGTTGCACCGCTGGATTTGCTGGAGACGATGGATCCGCAGGCGTGGAACCAACGCCGCGAGCGGCCGCGCTCCGATTTGTCTGGCGTGGATTCGATCATGAATGCGTACGTAGAGCGCTCAGACACACCCGTGACGTACATGATGATGGGGGAAGCTTTGGAAGACGTGCGCGAACCGAGACCGATGACGCCCCCTGCGCAGGAGCAGCAACAGCAGCTGAAACCACCACAAGTGCCGCATAAGCAAACGAGACTCTTAGACGCACCCACAATAGAGCGCACAGATCGACCCTATTCGCCTCTGGTGTCGCAAGACATCGAGACATTCGAGCCTGTGACCCGTTCCTTGTCATTGAATCATACGAATATGAACTTGCTTCGTCACTCTGAAAGTACGACGTCTGGCGTAAACTTATTTCGAAGTTCTGGTAATACAGAGTCAGCGTATGATGATACGTTCTCTTATGTTTTGTCAAAGTCTGATTGCTCCATCAAGGATGATCAGGACGACGGATATATCGATTCAGTCATTTATAACAAAACATCGCGTCCAGCAAGTACCGCTTCAACTTCTTCCTCGGATCAAGACCACATCATAAGTCAGTACATCGAATCACCCAAGCCATCCCTCGTGCGCCGGCGCCCGACAGAGCCATCGACACCCACCTACGACCGGCAAGGTCTGCGGCGACAGCGTCTTCTCAGTCGCGCACGCGATAGAGATGCCGACAGGGACAGCTTAAGTTCATTTGGTATCCATTCAGGATTTGATTCAGACGAATCGCTCGCAAAGCGAAGTGGTTCAGCGCGCTCCACCCGTATACTGCCAGTGCCGGACATGTATGCAGGCACTGCTGCTGACCGTTCAGTGGTCTCGTTAGCTGACCAGTCTAGTGACCAGCTTCTGATGCAAAATGACTACAACTCACTCACACTCGCCGATGCCGCACGCGTCGATGAACTCATGGAGGCTGATCGTGAGTGGGATGAAAAGATGCCGAAGCTGCATCAGACGTTTTCGATGCGAGGATGCGTGAATATGACGATGCTTATCCTGCTTCTTTTGAGCACTTTGATGTTGTTTCTCGGATATCCTGTGTTGCATGCTTATACTGAGCACAGACACAACGAAGCTCGACAGACGCCAGTGGACACAAACCTTGAAGCGATTTCTGCACTACCAAGGTCTCGAATTGATCCTTCTACACCGCACGATGCACTGACCCGCCAGAACACATATAACAACAAAACGATGCGACTCGTCTTTAGTGACGAGTTCGAAACGCCTGGTCGGAGTTTCTATGCTGGTGAAGATCCATTCTGGGAAGCCGAGAGCTTGCACTACTGGCAGACAAAGAACTACGAATGGTACCACCCATCGGCGATCACAACTGTGAATGGCAGTCTTATGATCAAGTTGTCGCAATATGCTATGGAAGGGCTCAATTTTCGTGGTGGGCTCTTAACATCATGGAACAAGTTCTGCTTTACAGGCGGCTTCGTCGAAACGAAACTGAAATTGCCCGGCCGCAACAACGTGTCAGGACTTTGGCCAGCTGTGTGGGCGATGGGCAACTTGGGTCGAGCTGGGTACGGTGCTTCTACCTATGGATTATGGCCATACTCGTATGATGTATGTGATGTTGGCACTCTTCCGAATCAAACGTACTTGGCTAGCCAGGGCGGAGGTCCTCTCGCTGCGGAAACAACAGGGCGTTATGTGGAAGACTTTGGCCCCGGACTTAGCTATTCACCAGGCCAACGTCTGAGCAGATGTACTTGTCTCGACAGCGACGACCATCCAGGACCGCGGCATGAAGATGGGACTTGGGTCGGCCGCTCAGCTCCAGAAATTGACTTGATTGAGGCACTGGGCAACAATGGGCCTGAAGAGCATGGTCAGACGTCCATGTCACTCCAGATAGCACCGTTTGATGCCGCATACAACGTGTCAGATCCAAGTGGTCTTCATGCAACTTCCAGCGACAAGCATGGGGCCATCATCAACGATTACACCGGTGCGGTATTCCAACAGGCAGTCTCGGCGAAAGTCAACACGTCAGACGCCGCATACACTATGACGAAGAATGAGTGGGATACCTACGCGTTTGAATACAACCCAGGTGTTGAGGAAGACTCCTATATCAGGTGGTTTATGTCTGGCGACCAAGTGTTTCAGATTGACGCCAAGGCGCTAGGGCCAAACAACAAAACAGAAATTGGTGCACGGCAGATTCCTGTGGAACCAATGTACTTGATCATGAATTTGGGCATTTCAGCGTCCTTCAGCTGGATCAACTGGGACGAGATCATGAGGGGCTGGCAGGAGGACAGCAATAATTATGCGATGTATGTGGACTATATTCGAGTATACCAAAACGAAGACGAAATCAATGAAGACAGCCTGTCGTGCAGTCCAAGCAAGTACCCAACTTTCGAATACATTGAACGACACAAGGAAGTATATACCAATCCGCTCCTGACAACATGGACCGAGCCACCCGAAAAAGGTGGCTACAACCACTCATTCCCCGGTAATGTCATGCTGGGACAATGCACATAGTACTTCTTACTACGGACATTAAATATAGGCAAGTTAATGTAGAAGCGAACCAAAAAGTCACACGCGCCTTTACAAAACCACACCGCTGTGTGCAAACAAATACGTTCACACATAATCATAAGCACACTCATACAAGTCCCACCCATTCAGCATTTGTAGCCCCGTAGGCGTGAGATTGTTTCGATTAGACTGCGGCTTGCGGGCACTGAGCAGCCAAGTGATCACTCGAGCCGCAAGTGTAGCATGAACGCTGAGAGGGGCGGGGGCACTCACGCGAGAGATGACCCATGTTACCGCAGTTGTAGCACTTCATGCTAGCAGTGGCGGCAGCACCAGGAGCCGACGAGCAGTCACGCGACAAATGGCCAACGCCACCACAGTTGTAGCAAGCACGCGGGTTGCGTGGCGCTCCCGAGCCGCCACTCACAGGGCACATGCGGGCAATGTGACCTGTCTCTCCACAGCGATAGCATTCGCCAGCTGCGGCATCGCCACGCGCTTCAGCGTGCGGGCACTCACGAGACACATGACCAGCCTCGTTGCAACGGAAGCAAGTCTTGGGCACTGGCTGGTTCGTGCAGTCTACCGAGACATGACCCTGTTGTCCACAGTTGTAACTGGCTATTAATGCTCATATAATGACGAAACGTACCAAGTTGGGTTCCCAGCCGACGGGCAAGCGGCAATGGTATGACCAGGGCGTCCACAGCTGCAAATTCAAAATACCAAAAAAAAATCATGCCAAAGCAATCACAATCATAAATAGAATAAAATAAATACACCTCATCAGCACGGCTCCTCACATGCGTGCCTTCTCAGCAACCAACACACACTTGTAACAGCTCCTCATGTACGACATCGTCTCTCGATTTGGTAGAAAACGGCGTCGGTTCTTCTGTGCCGCCCCGTTCGGTGGTCGTGTGTCGTCTCTCTCGCCCGCCGAGAATGTCGCGTGACACGTGCTTATGCGGATGCTAATTGGTTCGATCCTATGAGTGTAGGGTGCATGGGTGGAAGTATGTCAGCGGCCGATCCTAACCACTCGCTTGCGTTGGCGCCGGCCTAGTGCAGGGAACTGGCGGTTCACAGGCGGCTGTGAAGAAGACGACGCTGCGTCATTCCCATCTTCATCATCATCTAGACCAAGTGAGCTCATCATGTTTCCAATAGGACCCATATTTTTGAGCGCTTCTGCGCCAGGCATTTGGCTCATATTGATATTCAGTAGACCAGATGGGGCAGCTGGGCTGTGCGGAGGAATTTGATCAGAGATAGACGCTTTACGAATCAGCCGCTGTCGACTTCGGAGAGCTGTACACGATGAGCGCTTGGACGCTTGTACACGTGGTCCGAGTGGCGGTGGTTTGCCACCCACAAGTGGTTGCAATAAATTTGCGATGGTGTCTAGGAGGGACTGTTCTGCACAAAGAGTGTGAGGAGGAAGGGCATCGGACACGTATACGTACTTGTAGGAAATTCGGGACGAATAGGGGCCCCATGGTCATCAAAAAGATGCACTTTGACGCGACCTGGGTTTTCCCAATCTTGTGGATGTTTCCGGTATGGCTGTGGGTGTGAGTATGCGTGTGCGAGCTTTTCAATTTTGGTGTGCCGAGACGAGGACATACCTCATGCATGTATTCTAGCTGCAATTTCCTGGCTGCGTTTGCAATCAGCTGACTATTCGGGAAAAGCAGCGCTTTTTCGTACGGAACACGACGGCAGCCATGTCTGTATCGTCGCTTTGCATCCAGATAGATTGGATATACGCATGTCCAGTTCTTATGTGGCCCATCCTCTTGACCATCTAAGGCCACGTGTGACTCTGTCGGCGTAGATGATGTCGAAGAAACACTTTGCAGACCATTCATTTGCTGCATCATACTCTGCATCATCTTCATTTGATCAGGCGGTATGCCGTTCGTCGCATTAATCGGTGCTGGTGATTCGGGCAAGTCAAACTGCCGCATGATGAGTACATTCATGAAAAAAAGCGGACATACCTCTGTGTCATCATCAAACTCATAGTTCGCCATATCGCGGGTGAGAAAAAAAGTACTTTCGCGTGTTCAGAAAGTATCCGAACTAAGTGAGAATGTCCGCACACTGCGCTGCGCTGTTTCTTCGCTCGTGCTCACACAACGTCGAAACACCAAAGCGGCACTTGGCTGCAACAGACTGGAGAGATTTCGCGGTGGGGTTGCGGCTTGAAAATTGGAGGTGCCAAAGGAGGACGAGATGCCACGTGGGCGAAGAAAAAGAACAAGGGAACCCATCCACATCGCAGAATTCTTGAACAGTCTTGTCACTGACCGAGAAGCCTGACAGTTCTTCCTCTCTCCCTGATGAGCGAGTCGATCCTTGCTGCGCTGTCTTCGTTGTCGATCCAGGCTGGCGAGCCACGCACTGCATCTCATGCGGCTGCATCTTCACAGGGCGAGTGGACTGATGTGCTTGCCGCCTTGCCAGAGTCAACGAAGCCAGCAAACTACCGCCTACTGAAGACGCTCGTGTTCAAGCCCAAGACGGCCAAGTCTGAGACGCCTGTTCCCGTCATGGTCGTAACAGATGAAGCAACTCAGTGTAACACGTCGGCAATTGGATCGCTGTCTCTTATACACATCTCCGAGCCCACGAGACTAGGCATGATCTCGT
>OJLB01000157.1_pt1 | contig 43735 bp, 24 predicted proteins | sample 1596861 | NCBI WGS metagenome assembly OJLB01 (sample SAMEA3904681, study PRJEB24821) | metagenome | biome: Builtin; feature: hospital; material: surface | place: USA | collected 2013-06-06
GAGATCATGCCTAGTCTCGTGGGCTCGGAGATGTGTATAAGAGACAGGCATTAGCATCTAAAGTAAATGATTTCATCTTACCGTTAGGAAAGCGGCGCCAATTGTCGGCTCACGATTCTCTTGGAAGTCATCTTGCACGAAGCGGTGCACCACTGAGGTTTTACCAACAGCCGCCTCTCCAAGCAAAACTAGTTTCGTCTGTATAGGCGTAATATCCGCCTCTGATGCAGATGCAGCTGCATTTTGAAGTTCGTTTGCTCGTCCCTCTGTTGACATGTCAACAAAGAACCCAGATTCTACTCTGGTCGCGTCTTGGCCCTTGTGTGAGGCAATAAGTCTGGAGAAGTGTCTATGTCAAAACGGCTATAAATTATGTAAGAATAAATCCCATCCCAAATGGCCGGCTCAACTGACAACCGATGGACACTCCAGTACCCTGACACGCTACGCGAATCGGCTGTTGGGGCCAACGTCTGGCGCGAAGCCCCCCGCTTACGACAGTAGGATTAAGGATACAGTCGCAAAAACAACATATGCCTCATATGCAACAACAGCAACAGCAGCAGCAACAACAACAAGCACATGTACGCGCATCTGCTCAGACCCAAGCGCAACGAATTCGCGCTCGCAACCATTACGATATTCTTGTTGGTGAGGGATTCCGCGGCACCAAGCGTGACAAGCCCACGGACCGGAGTCTGCCGCCATTTATAAAGCGACAAGTGAAAGAAAGTGCAATCTATAATGATCTTCAGCGTATGGAGCGTAATCTGGACTGGATCATGGCATGCAAGCGCGCTGAATTGATGGACTCCATGGGTAAGCCACCGAAGGTGAAACGGACCCTGCGAATCTTTTTGAGTAATACATGTGCGAACCAACCATTTCAAGTCGCAGAAAAAGAACAACGCCGAGATGCAACGGAAATGACCGCAGATGCTGATGACGGTGACGGAGGTGACGATGATGACAGTGGAGCCGCTGCACCCAGACCTAAAAGTGCAGCGAAGACGGATCATACAGACGTGCCTTCATGGACTCTCCGAATCGAAGGGCGCTTGTTAGATCCAAGCTTTCGTTCGCGTGCCGGAGCTGCATTGTCAGCGCACGCAACAGCAGCGAGGATTGGGGCTCACAAGTTCAGTAATCTTATAAAGTCCTGCGTTGTCGAGTTCTCTCGTGATCCGAACCTCTATCCAGATGAGTCTCTTGGTGCGAGCAATATTGTAGAATGGCACCGTCCGTCGCCCAGTGTTGCACCACAGCCATCGATTGGGGGAACAGGTGCAAACACAGCGACGGAGAATCCACTTATTCACAGTGCAGAGCCGGCCTTGGATGGCTTTGAAATCAAGCGCACAGGAACAGAGCCGGTGAAGGCAAAAATCGTATTGTATCCATTATATGTGCCGGAGCGATTCTCATTGTCACCACCGCTGGCACAGCTATTGGACATTCAGGAAGAAACGCGAGCCGGCGTTCTAGGTGCACTATGGGGCTACATTAAGCAGCATCAACTTCTGGACGAGAATGACCACCGTGTTGTACGATTGGATGCACCATTACAAGCATTGTTCCGCACACCGACCATCAATTTTCACCACGTACCTGAGGTGTTGCATCGTTTTTTGCACCCGCCGCAGCCGATCGTTCTAGAGTACTACGTGCGCACAGATAAAGCCGAACACCGTAACCCTATGGCTTTTGATATTGAATTGGATATGGATGACTGGGCATTACGTATGCGGCAGCACAATGTTTTAACGCGGTTTGATGCCAACAGCTCGCTCAGCAACGAGATTGCGGCGCTGGATGATCAAATTGCACAGACGGCTCTTACAATTCGAAATCGCGCCGCCGCACGACAGTTTTTCACAGCATTTGCCCAGGATCCACAAGGTCACTTGAATGCATGGATCGCAAGTCAAGCTCGTGATCTTGATGCACTTTTGGGCGCGTCTCAAACAGGCCGTGGTGCGGATGGTGAGACCGGGTCATCTGTGCATTTTAGTTCCGAGGAAATGCGGCGCGCCGAAACTTTCCATGGGGCATGGGTCAATGAAGCGGTAATTGTGTCTGAGTCGCAACGGCTGGCCGAACGACTCCAAGAACTTCAGTCGGACACTGTTCGTACACAAACGTAACCGAATATCTCTTCTTGCCACCATGCTCCTTACGGAACTCTGTCTACGTAGAACAAACATTCCATACTAACTGTTGTAACATGTTCGCAAGGCTAAGCACACATACACATGAAGTCAAACACGGATAATATTGGGGTAAAAGGCATATATATTGCATGTCCCCGTTAGGAGAGCGCATTTTTATTCACCAGGCACTATTCAAAGTGATGGTTGTCAGTACCGGCAGAGCACGGAAAAGTTACATATAGAGCATGAATATTCAACACAAGCTCCATAAACAGCATACAAGCAGGCCATCCAATCGAGCCAAATACATTCGAGACGCGAGGTTGCTGCCTGCTGCAACACACCATACACAATTTAACGGTACGACTTCTGGCGGCGCGCGCGTGCACCGTGACCACCAAACTTCTTTGGCTCGCAGCGACGCGGGTCAGCAATCAGCAGCGTGCGGTCGTACGAGATGAAGTGCTGACGCAGCTCAAGGGCTGAAGCAGCGTCAAAGTACTTTGCGTAGTACGCAACGAGCGCCTTAGCAATAGCCTGGCGGATCGCGTACACCTGCGAGGTGTGACCACCGCCCGACACACGAATACGAATGTCAATAGGCGCAAACTTGTCCTCTCCCACCATAAGGATTGGCTCGTACACCTTCCAGCGGAGGACATCAGGCTGAATGAGCGAAATGGGTTGGCCGTTCAAGCGAATCTGACCCTTGCCTTCCTTGGCGTGCGCCACGGCAGTGGCGGTCTTCTTCTTGCCGAAGCATGAAACGAACGGCGTCGCACCCTTCGCTTCAGACATCTGTGTACTGTGTTACTTTCTAGCTCGTTGGGCTCACGTTTTTCTGCCACTGTACCTGCGGCGTCCAACGTACCTTGCTCGATATGTAGGATGGTGAGAAAGCCAGGTGGCAGTTGCTCACCCGCTTGCACCTGCGCGGTCACGAATCAAGCACTGGTATTGTGCACGTGATGTATTTCACATCATATAGTTTCAAAGAGACCGGCCAATTTTGCACTTTAGCACATTTGGATGACAACCTAGTTTCGTGGAGTGCCCAAATCCCATATCTATTACATCATCAGCACGTCGGCCGACCGTCGCACGTCTGCTTTGGCGTTAGTTTGGTAACTGGCACGATAGCCATTGTCGTCGCCGTTGTCAAAAGCAAGAAGTCGAGCCCAAGCATGTTGGGTCGTGCAGTGCACATGGCGCGCGCCGTGTGCTCGATGAGTACACATTCTTTGCGTAGCCATGGTGCCAAAATTTCATCTGTGCGTTTCATTCATGGTCCTCAAGTCCCGCCAGCGGAGCCTGTGTCAGCTGATGCGAGCATCGGAAGTCAGGACGACACTTCGGAGCTGTACGCCCTGGAGCGATCTTCACCCCTTGTGCACACGCGTCTCACATACCTGAGTCCAGAGACTCGCCCGCAAGGAAAGAGGGCCATTGCATATGTGCCCATGTCCTCACACGTCTTTAATACGGCTCCGCATCAGCATGCGATGCACATGGCTGTCGTGTACTACTTAGATGCGCTAAGAAGTGGCACTGCCAGCACCAAGTCTCGTTCTGATGTTGCATACTCTGGAAAAAAGCTCCGGCCGCAAAAGGGTACTGGTCGTGCTCGCTTAAGCGACGCAGGAAATCCCATGCTGCGTGGTGGCGGCGTAGCACATGGACCCAAGCCTCGTGATTTCAAGACTGACCTTCCACGCAAGGTGCGTGAGCTAGCGTTGCGCTCAGCTCTCAGTGCGCGCTTCCGTGAAGGACGTCTTCATGTGGTGCCAAGTCTAGATTGGTACGCGCCGCCCATGTCGACCAATAAACTGGCGCGTCTTTTGAGCGCGAAGCAATGGACGAACACACTTTTTCTCACAGCACCGCGCGACCCTGTGTCCCCTGTTGCTAATGAGCGAGGTAGCATGCGTCCATCTTCTGTTAATTTGATGTACACGGACCAGCAGCTTACACGTCATGCACAATACATTCGGCACTTTGCTCTCGCACAAAGGAACCTGCCCGATGTGGACCTTGTGCGTCTGCATGAGCTTCCGCCCCATCCGAGACCACGCCTGGAGCATGCTAAGCAGCCGGGAGAGCTCCATGCATACCAAGTGTTAGAATTCCAGCGCATCGTATTAGACATGGGAGCCCTGGAATGGCTCGAAGAAAAACTAGGCGGCTCGCTCGTGCACCAAGTCTATGCCGAAGAAATGCTTCGCTGGCATGAAGAACGTAATTCTAGCGCGTCCGATGAGGACGCTTTTTCACCATCAACTTCGTCCATATCGGAGCCCGAAAATAGCGCCTCTTCAGGCCTATCGTCAACGTCGGATACTGCTTCATCAATGCAATCGCCGACTACTCCTTGATCAACACGTCGTAGATACCTGCTTTGCTTAGTAAGCTATACCTTCCCTCCACTGCTCGTTCTAGATACTACGCCATTAGCATCTCTCGTTCATCCATGGTTGAGCATGTGCCGTCACAGGCTCGGCGCGTGAAGAAAGTAGCCCAATACGATGATTACGGTAACTATCTTGGAGATATTCGCGAGGATGAATTAGTGAAAAACATGAGCGCGCACGAAAAAGAGCCGTCCGCATCGACGATCGAGTCAGCGCCGTTACCACTACCTGCTTCTGAATTGCAGCCTTCTTTACCCGGTTTTAGTGCGTCATCGCAGCCGACAGATTCGAGTATACGCGCCATTTCTTCAAAAATTCCACGAAAGCTTCCAGCACGTCCACGATGGAAGCCAAGTGGACCTGTGCTGTATTGTGGCGTCGACACGACCTTGCTATCGACGCCGTCGAGATGTACTTTCTCTACGCATTCTGAACTGGAACTTATGCTACACCGAGCTGATCGTCATCTCCTATATCCGCCTGGAGGGATGGAAGAACTTAAACGAAGAGACCCGATGCGTATGGCAGAAGAACGTGAGAAGCAAGTGCGGCTGAGAAAAGGTGGTACAAGAGCAGCAGATGGTCCTGCTGACTCGACAATATTTGGACTCAATATCCGGCTTGATACACCAGAACTAATGGAAGAATGGATACGGCAACGGCGAAAACGGTTTCCTACATCTGCTGTGATTGCACAAAAGCAGGTCAAACATCAAGCCCGCCTACTCAGAGACAAGAGGTCCGCACAAACAAAGGATTTTGCATGTGCGACGAGTACTGGTACTGAACCGCATAAAACCCCTGCTCGCGATACAAGTGCGAGCCAGACTCATGATTCAAAGCAAGGCTTCGATCTTAATCGAGACATGGAACTGAAAGAGGGTCCTAATGGCCATGGGAAAGAAACCCTAGCAGCAAGCACTGAGGACTCGTCTTCTTCCGACAAGGAATCAGACTCATCCTCGGCGAGTGGCGGTAAAGGTTCAGAATCTGGCGACTCAGACTCGAATTCTGATATGGACTCGGAGGCGGATGCCATATCTAGCAAGATTGAGCCGCGTGCACGTCCAGATGACGAGGTGCGTTCCGAAACTCGACAAGGGCAGAAGCATGCGGTCTCTGAGAATACGCAACCGGTACGTCGGGTGCGTCCACGAAACACTGCATCAAATCCGTTTCAAGTACCTGATTTACTTCGTCAGCTACTGGAAAGGGAAATTTTGCAGCATGTCGATGCCTTGTCTCAGTGTATTCAATTTATCCTAGATAATGACATGCTAACACATGTTGAACGTTCGCCAGGAGAAGCTCAACAGCAGCGGAAGCAACGATCGCGTGTAGTTGTCGTTGGCGAGCAGACAGAGGAGATTGGTGAGATGCGCGATACAAACGAAACAGCTCGACCAGCACTACCTAGAGTAGCTTCGCCCGCGCTGCGAGCGCTCGACGAGCTCGAATGGCCTGATGAGCCAGATCCACTTATATACCTTGATCCCTTACGTGCTGCTGATCCGAAACCACTTCGACATGAAGAACTTATGTCACTCGCCACAGATACCCAGCTCCGAGCCATTTTGCAGCCAATATCTGCTTTGCATCCATATGGCGAGGAGCATCGCCCATTGCGCCGCGCACTCGAGTCGTGGGCCGCATTGCCGACGCCAAGGCATCGAGAGGCCGCATTGCAGTTGATCCTGGGCGTTGGTGCAGACAGTCCTATGCACGCGCATGAAGCGTATGCACCTGCTTATCAACGTGCGCGTGTAACGTCGCGAGGCACGTCCATGCGGCAGAATCGCCCGATTGGCGAAACAGAATTGTTTCGCTTAGGCCTGCGTGTTGGTCCTGGCGAGGTGCGCTTGATTCAGCACATAGCAGAGCGTGTATCAGTTGTAACAGCCGGCTTGGAGTATGCCGCAACAGCATTGTAGTCATTAAAAGCTTTGAATTTGTACCATTGATACATTACAAATGCCTACGAGGAGGCGGCGATAGTCGGGGGAGCTTGACGTTTTGATGCTGCCTGTTTCGCTGCTTCGACAAGGAACTGGAACTCGGCCGGGCCTGTCTGCTTGCATAGGCGGTAAAAGTGTGATGATTTATCGTCGAGCAGCTTGGCAGGCTCATCTAGCTCCATGATTTTCCCATGATCCATATACATGACCTTATCATACCCAATGACGGTGCGTAGACGATGGGCAATTGTGATGACGGTACATTTATCGAACACCTGATGTACTGTCTCGGTGATGCGCATGTCTGTCGTATAGTCAATGCAGCTAGATGCCTCGTCAAACAGAACAATGCGCGACTTGTGCAGCAAGGCGCGTGCCACACACAGTAGCTGACGCTGACCCTGGCTTAGATTGCTACCATTCTCTGCAATAGGCATGTCCAGGTTAGAGAATGGACTTTTTCCAGCTGAGTTATCATCAGTTACAAGATGGACTGCTTCAAGACAAGCTAGAAGCTTGGCATCGTCGAACTCCCCCAACACATCCAGCACACTCCGAAGTGTGCCGGACAAGATCACAGGATCTTGTGGCACCAAGTACAACCGTGAACGCAAATCTTCAAGTCCAATACGGCCAATGTTCCAACCGTCTATGACGATTGATCCGCTTTGCGGCTCCAAGAGACGCAGAAATGCGTTAAACAGGGATGACTTGCCACTGCCTGTTGGGCCTACAATGGCAAACTTAGAGCCAGATGGAACAGAGAAAGAGATGCGCTTAACCACGTCAGGCGCATCGGGAGCATACCGAAGCACCAGATCACGGACTTGGACATCGCCCTTAGATGGCCACTCACTTGGTGGACGCGGCTCTTTAATGCGCGCGGCTTCTTGCTCAATGGAAGCAGCATATTCAAATACTCGTTCAACAGCCACAGCATTCACTTGCAATTGAGTGTACATGCGCATAAGGATCAGCAATACGAAGTTCAGGTCAATCAAGAACGTCAGAGAGAAGTCAATAGTGGCGGCCGGCGTATGTGGCTGAAGCAGCATAATCACACATGCCACGAGCATAAGCACGGAACTGGTTAGGTTGTACATTTGACTGACCCAGCGACCACCCTGTGCAGCCCACCAAACGAACCGGTTCGTGTTGTCAAGTAGGCCCATCATTTCACACTCAAAATGCTCTTGTGCACCGAAAGCACGGATCACTTGGACGCCATGTACAGCGTGTGTGAACGATGACGCGACAAGAGAGCGTGATGTAGAACGAAGGCGCTGGAGATCTCGAGCAACAGCAATGTACATTTGTGCAACAGCACCATACACGGGCAATAGCACAAACAGAGCAATCACGAAGCCGATTCCACCGACGATAAATAGCGCAATGCTAGTAGCTAGAAGCTGCGTCACACGGATTGCGACATCGGCAATTGCAGTGGCAAACTTCGAGTCAAGCACTTCCAAATCCTGGCCAAACCGATTAAGCAAGCGGCCTCGCGACATCGAGTCGAAGAATCGGAGAGGCGCATGCAATGTGCGCCGAATCAGCTGCTCGAACAGCTCACGCGACGCACGCAGTGACATCGTGTAAATGCCGATCCATCGCAGCACTCCAAACATGATCCCAACGAGGAGCAGTCCCGCATAGCGTATGAGCCACCACGAGCTCGTATGACCACGACCGTCAGACGCACTCCAGTCACGCAGCCACAGGTTCGTCACCAATCCCCACAAGTTCGTCAGAGCGAACAAGAGCACGGTGATCATACAAAGGGCCCACCCACTGCTTGCTTGGATGTACGCGCCCCACACGTGCGAGGCAATCCCACCTTTTTCACGTCGCTCAATGTTACGTTTGACGGCACTCGTAGACAAACGCGGCGCATCCGCAGCAAAGAAAGCAGGATCCTCATGCTTAGGCTCCTCTTGGTTGTCAGACTCTTGCCAGCCCATGTATTGCTTCGATGAAAGAAACTCTTTGGGAGAGCCGGCGAAGTCCACACGCCCCCCATCTAGATATACGACTTGGTCCATGCTCTTGGCCACTTGCTCAACATTATGCGAAACGAGAAGGACCGTTCTTCCCTTGAGGAGAGGTCCATTCAACAAACGCTCTAGTAAGTGCTTGGATGTATGTGCATCAACGGCCGAAAAAATGTCGTCTAATAGCAGAATTTTGGCGCGCGAATACACAGCACGAGCCAGACTCACCCGCGCTTTTTGGCCACCGGACAGTTCCATCCCATTTTCGCCAACGGGTGTCAAGTCACCCTGCTCCAAATACTTGAGATCAGGGGCGAGACCACAAGCCTCAAGCACTGCTTGATAGAGCTTTCCATCGCCCAATGGAAGGCCAAACAAGACATTGTCTCGAATCGTTGTATGCATAAGGAAAGGCACTTGTGGTGCATAAGCAACAAGATCCGATCGCAGCCAGTCAGGCGTTCCGAGAGCCCTAAGTGCTTCTGCCCGCGAATGTGCATTGTATGGCACGCCTTGTCGGGGTGAACGTGGGCAAATCACCTCTCCCTTTTGGACTTCCACTTCGTGAAGTAAAGCATGCAGAAGAAGAGTCTTTCCTGCACCGACACGGCCACAAATAAGCGTCTTCCCAGGTGAGAAGACAAGATTGATGTCACTCAGCCTGAACGATGACTGGCCAGGCATAGTAGGCCATGACACCGTCGCATGCTCCATGCGCAGCGTGCAGTCGCTGGGACGAACGAAAAAGTTCGAATATGGCGATGGCGTCACTTCTGTGCTGACAAGGAATTCGCCCACGCGTCGCGCCGACACAAGCGTCTGCAAAAAGCTGGTGATAGCACGAGGCAAAAGCACCAGTGTCCAGCGCAGCTCTGTGAAAATAGCGAGTGACGTAAATGCAATCGCCGGCGTAAGAGTATGTTTCAGGACTTGAGTGTAGAAAGTGAATGCCACAAGCGTCACAAGTAGAGGATTTACCTCCAAGACCGTTGAGAGCATAGCCTCATATACGTACGTGCGCAGTTGCTGACCCAGCTCGCTAGAGCGCGTGTCTTCGACTTTCGTTTTATACACGCGTTCCCAGGCCTGGGATTTGATCATGCGTATGCCCAGGAAGCACTCATTTAAGAGCGCCATGCGCTTGTCACGAGACGCCATGAGTTTTTCATTTGCGAGGCGGAAGTGGCGACTCAGCAAGCCGATGACGGGCATCAGCAGCACTGAGGTGCCCAAGCCCACAATCGCACTGATCCCCAAAACTCGGTACGCAAAGTAGCCACCTACACACAGTTCCAATGGAGTCGTGATCACAGCAAACAAATGAAAACTCATCCCCACGATGCGCTCTAGATCGACCAGCTGCAAGGCGAGGACCTGCTGCTGACCCTTGCCCTCACTACTTGTGTCGGCGACATGCTGCCGATTCAATGTCTTGTTAAAGAGCAGCATTGACAGTTGTGTTGATAGGCGTATAGCAAGCGAGCCCTCCAAGCGACTCCATAATGCACCTTGGAGAGTGCTACTCGCGATCACAGTTAAAAACAAACCCAATACCCACGGCATCGCATGTTGCAGTGTATCATATGGTGACAGTGACAAGTCCTGATCCGCCTCCAGCACGTGGAAAATGCGATTAGCGAAAAATGCTGGCCCATAATAGGCAAGCACAGCAATCATCGTAAGGATGCAGATAACGAAGAACTGCGTGGAATTAGCACGAACTAGAGCTCCCAGCAGGCGGAGAGCGATGGGTGACCACAATGCAGGTTCGTCGCTAGACTGCGATGTCGGCTCCCTCTGGGGCAGGAGCGGTGCGTTCTCATCTTCTACGCCATCTTGGTCATCAAAACCCTCAAGCTCAATCGCTCTTGGCTGCGTGCTGTGCGCATCGTTTCCGAAAGCGCGCTCGACTTGATGTCCAAGGACTTCAGCATGTAGGTGCGCGCCAAGGACAGGGACATCCAAGGAGCCCAGCATACCACGGCGGCGCTCACACCGAATGAGAGAGAATACATGCGTGAAAAAAAGCGCGCCCAGAACAGAGTTGTCCATCGTTTCGCTAGGAGCCATGTTCATCGGCCCTGGCGAGTCTTCTTCGTCACGGCCCGAGTCAATGACTGGGTCGCGCTCGCGATGAGCGACCTCAATGACTTTCCCGCCATGCGCTTCACACGAGGGACTCCCAGGCTGAGTGCCTGAAAGCATGCATATTATAGCAAGCAGTGCGACGCTGATCCAGTGGCCTGTGCTCATCTCATAGCCAAACGTGCACCGGAGGAGCTCGCACAACACATAGACTAGTGTGATAGAGAAAACCGTGCAGATTGTGTACCAACGAATTTCGAGAGACACTTGAGAAGGATCTGACGCACTGTAGAGCCAAATAGCTTGAAGCAAGAATGGGAGAAAGAGTGTCTTGCTTTCGGGGCTGTACGTGAGGGTCACAAGAATGCCAATGACAGATAACAAGAGATATACCCATTGCATCCGTTGTACACGCCTCCAAAATTGATGTTGGTTCAGTACGTGAGTATGGACCGTTGTGAGCCCAGGATGTAAGGCAGATCCATACTTCGAGGGTAGCGAGAACCACCGCGACAGCGACGAGCGGCGCAGAGGATGCGTGTGCACGCGACGAAGTTCATGTGAGTGTGATCCCAAGAATATGACGCAAATCCAGAACACCCAGAGCTCTGTGGCATCTAGGATGGCTCCAGGTGTCCACGCGTCGGGCTGTCCAGTATCCGCCATCAAAAAACGGATGTGGCAATTAGCCAAACGACCTGGGATCTGTAGGCGCCGCCGATTCAATCCATGCAAGTGTGTGTGGAGAAATTCTGTCGCCGCGGCGGCCCCGATTCCAATCGTATGTGTGCGTTTGCGCGCAAGAGAGGGTGGAGGTCTTCTCATGTGTGTCCGAGGCGCTGAGGAACCCGAGGGAGCCGTAGAAAGTGGAGGAGAGTAAATAGGGGCCAAGATGGCTAGCTGGCTGGCCGACTTGCGTGTAGACCGGGGCCACCGGTCAGCTTGAAAGTCGGTCGCGACTTGCCCGCAGCGGATTGGTTTGGAATCTCCACAAGCTTTTGTGGATTCATTCCATCAAAATTAGCAGTGGTTTCCTTCCCACTATCGTCATGTTGCGTTCTGTTCCGTTGAGAGGCCGAGTATTACTGCAGCCTCGTACTTGGTCTGCACGGTGCACCGCCATAAGTTGGTCTGCGATACCTTGTACCGCTGCACACATTCACTCCAGTGCAGTGCGTGCTGACAATGCAAAGACAGGGCTCTATGATTTCCATGTGAGGCATGGAGCAAAAATGGTACCATTCGGTGGCTATTCTATGCCTCTGACTTACGAAGGTGTGGGGCAAGTTGCGTCTCATAAGCACGTGCGTGAGCACGCTGGCCTATTTGATGTGGGACACATGGTTCAGCATATGTTTGAGGGGCCAACGGCGCTCGCATTCTTGCAGCACATCACTCCCGCATCACTCTCAAATACTGCGCTCGAGTCATTCTCATCAACACTATCAGTACTCTTGTCGAAGGAGGGTGGCATCTTGGATGACTTGATTATCACGAAGCATAGCGATACAAGTTTTTATGTGGTTACCAATGCTGGACGTCGTACGGAAGACCTCGCGTGGATCGAAGAGCAGTTGCGCGAGTGGAACGATGCACATAAGAGTGAAGGCGAGACGACGCATCGGGTCATGGAAGGCCAGGGCCTTGTGGCTCTTCAAGGCCCATCGTCAGCTGCCGTTCTGGCTAAGCTTGTGCCAAGTGACTTTGACTTGGCCACACTGACATTTGGCCGGAGTGCGATGATAGCACTATCGACGAAAGGAGATGGATCAGGAAATGAGCGTGTTCTGTGTCATGTTTCTCGCGGCGGCTACACGGGCGAAGATGGCTTTGAGATCTCGATTCCTGCCGAGGCCACCGAAACCGTCACGCAAGCGATTCTAGACAATCCAGAAGTGCAGCTTGCCGGTCTTGCTGCTCGTGATAGTTTGCGCCTTGAAGCAGGTATGTGCTTGTACGGGCACGATCTCGATGAGAGTGTGAGTCCTGTGGAAGGTGCTCTTGCTTGGACTGTCGGCAAAGACCGTCGCGTGACAGGCGACTTCTTGGGTGCCGAGCGTGTTCTGCGTGAACTCAAAGAAGGACCACCGCGCCGCCGCGTCGGCTTGCTCGTCTCGCCAGGATCACCAGCTCGCGAGGGAACCAAGGTTTTCACCCCGGACGGCAAAACGCACATTGGACGCATCACGTCCGGCATTCCTTCGCCGACATTGGGCCAGAACATTGCAATGGCTCTAGTGCAGAACGGCCACCACAAAAAGGATACACCGCTCCTGGTTGAGGTGCGCAATAAGATGCGTGAGGCTACTGTGACACGTCTTCCGTTTGTGCCGAACAAATTTTACCGTGGCTGATGCTGCTTGCAGTAAGTGTTAACCGACATTCTATTTCGTTAGTAGTTGTCTATAGAGGGAAAGAAAAAGAGCGAGGCTAGGTGTATCCCAATCCACAGCAAACATGCGAAAACAATCTGTGCACTGCAATAGCGTCCGCTGCTTCCTCCAACGACTTGGCCCTCTTGACATAGATGCCACGTGCGTCTCCACAAACTACTTGAGGTAATGCGTGCACACCAAAATGCATGTGTGTGTGCCTTATTTCGGTTTCCCCATCTAAATGTGGAATCCGTGCTCATCACCGTGCGCGCACGTGGAAAATGGAGTCATAAAGTTGATTGATTGGCCCTCGTGCCCATGCTTTTAGTCATGCCTCCCACAGCGCATTTGTCTCGTGCGTGCCAGGGCCACAGAGTATATGCACCTGGCGACTCATTTGAGGGTGGTAGATGTGTAGTTCGTGCGCGGCACAGAACCGTTAGCGTGCTTCCTCGTCCGTCAGGCCACAGAGCGCTCCCCCGTGAAAATACAACATCCTTGTAGCGACTATGTCGCGTGCGGCAAAAACCGCCACAGAGCATGGACGGCGGGGACAGAGTCACTCGCCCAAAAACAAGTCCACGTTGGCGGCTGAGAACGGGGGTGGGCGTGAACAAGACATGGAACAAAAGCCCTTCGAGGAGTCGCTTCGTGAGGCGTGTGCTTCAGGTACGTCTTCATTTTGGTCGTTCGACGCAAGAATCCATGCGTCTAACACAGAGCAGGGCACTTAAACATTAGCTCTCGACAGCCTCCGCTCCAGGCATGCCCCGATTCTTTGTTTGACTTGGCATCATCTGAGCCACCAACCTGGTGGTTGGTGTCAGATGAGCGTGTGCATGACGGCTCCGCAAATGAGCAAGGTGACCAGCAAACGGACATGGCACATACCATGTGGACACATCGACGACCATTGCACACGTTGATCATGTCCGTGAACGAACTTTTCGCGTTGGATAAGCGGGTATCTGAGTTCCGCGACCTTCAGAATCTCGATGTTCAGAGTAACCAACTAACCTCGCTTCCATCGTCGTTTTCACAGTTACAACACCTCACAAGCTTGAATCTCGCACGGAATGCACTGAGCAGAGTCCCTTCATGCATCTTGGCTCTGACGTCCCTTGTTTCCCTCGATCTGAGCGACAACATGTTGGACACTTTGTGGTCTCAGGCAGATGCAGAGAAAGCTGGTATAGCTGCGTCTGATGTGCTGCGATCTCTTGCGACGCTGAACCTTGCGTACAATTGCCTGAGCACCTCGGCGCTCGTACCCATGCCGGCATCGCTCAAGCGGCTCCAGCTCTCTCATAATTTATTGCGTGAGCCACTGCCGATCGATATATGTGGCTCCGCCGTACATTTAGAAGAGCTTGTGCTCAGCGGCAATGACTTACCTGACGCTGTGTTCGCCCACGACGGGACATCATACGCATTCCCACACTTGCACGTACTCGACGTGCGTAAAACGCATGTGTCATCCCTATCGGCACTGGAGTCGCTTTTCGCGTCGGCACCCTCACTGAACGTGAGCGAAGCGAAAGACAAAAACCGTGCGCCTGTGCATGCACCCAGGCTCGAAGGTGCGCCAGTGTGCACGCCGCACCAACTGGTGCGTGTAGCAAATATACCTACGCACCCAGACAAGCAGCATGATCCGGTATGGATTGCCACGCATGACAATACGCTGCTCCCACCCTTGTACATTTTATCGGACGTGCAAGGACGATCAGAGTCTTCGCACCGCCGGCGGCGCGGTGGGCGCGGCCGCGGTGGCGAAGACCGTGCTCGCACTGCTCGCGATGAGCGCGATGAGAATGGGCATGCCCCGCCGAATGCAGGCAGCGCGCTTGCCAATGCCAAACTGTCAACGAAAAAAAAAGAGGCGCTGGGCCAGGTGCCATGCAAGTTCTTCCGTAATAATGGCTGCTCCGCAGGTGAAGCGTGTCCTTTTGCCCACACGATGCCAGGTGAAGGCCAGCCGAAAGCGGTGTGCCAGTGGTACATCAAAGGCAGCTGCCGCTTCGGGCACCGCTGTGCATTGGCACATATTTTGCCTGGTCAGCCGATGAGTGTACGTATGAACGCATCTTGAGACACTAACTCTCGGCAAGATGGACCGAAAGAACAAGCGCTCAGCACAACAGAGTGCGTCATCGAATGCCGCAGCTGGTGCTGGTGCGGGGGGGCAAGCTTCGTCGTCGTCGTCGTCGTCGCAGATGCCTACGGCACCGGCGCCCAGCTCGAACCATACGAATGAACAGTCCCGCCCTGACGACAAACAATCTACATCCCTTTTAGCAGCGCATTTGCAGCCACCCCTCGCACCCACCACATCTGCACCGATACCTCCTAGTTCTTCAAGCGCCATGCTCATCCCGAATCGCAACCACAAAATGAGAAGAGACGGACCAGCTGCATCTGCCCTCACTCTCTCGAAGGACTTGGAGCCCAGCTCGCTATCTTTGCATGCCGGCTGGCATTCAGATTCATCTCGTGTTCGAAGCCAAGAGTCTACCGGAGCGACAGGATTCGGTTCGAGTCCCTTTAGCCACCCTGGTTCACATGGGTTGTTCTTTAATGCAAATTCAGACGCCCGCACGTCCCAGGACGCGACGGGTTCGCCATGGCGCACGACTAGTATGACATTACCTGACACGAAGAGTGATGATCTACTCGCTGATGCTGGACATGCAGAAGACTTTTTGCCCTCGAGCCTGAGTGACTTGCTGACTCCTGCTGAGCTGGAGCGACGTACGCGCAGTTCTCGTGATGCCGCAACGACCTCTTTGCTGCCTCTCGCATCAGATTTGGTATCCCAGAGCTTGCCAGTGGGTACGGGATATATGAGTTCCGGGTTCGGTACCTCATCGCCAGGGCATGTGCCATCATTGGGAAACAGCAACCTCCGGTCATTTATGAGTGGGATCGCTCCCCATCGACGTCCCGGCACACACAGTATGCATGCGTCGCCGTTTATGCCGCCTATACTGGACCACACTTTAAGCTCACCTCCTAATTTAAGTCCTCCGGGCGCACTTTCATCTTCATTGGGTGGCGAGCGCGTGCTGCCTACGTCAATGTCTTCCATGCGTAAAGTGTCGGACGATACACGCCGCCGTTCTGTCTCTGGCCATGGCACACCATTCTTTCATGGTCGCGGTCATGTGCCGCCCATTTCACCTGCGATTCTGCCTGTATCGGAAGAAGAAGCAGATGATGCCATATTTGAGCTGGAATAAAACTCACCATAGCTGGATGGTGCGCTGGTGATGTGTGTCTTGTGTAGCTAGTAAGTCAAACGGTTTCTTAGTACATGTGCCAATGCAAAATGCAAAGAGAATGTGGTGCAAAGAGAATTCGCGATGGCGTCAGCGTGCACTTCGACTTCATGCTTGCATATCGCGTTGATCGAGCACAAACAGACGCCTATCGCCAGTCCCATCTTGTTACGTATTCACTTTAGCATGCATCATACTTTCAGTCCTACTTAGATGCTAAAAAAGTCAGACGCTACCCTATCTCATTCTTCACCTTAAAAGCTAGTCCGATCATACGTAAAACACTGGCCTGGCTCGTACAGCTAAGAGTTCTTCCCATCGAACGTTCATCCACATTCTCCTCCACCCAGTAGAAGGACGCAACTATCTTCCTAATTAAAATATTCCCTCCTCAGTATTGAAAGAAATAAAAAAAAAACCATAACTTTCTAAAAAACTAGAATTCACATGCACTGAGATAGGTAATATAACAAGATGCCATCAAGAGTCCAACAGAGCATTAATGAGAAATGGGCGCTAAAACCATCTTCAAATAGAAAAAGGACCCAGGCATCAACCAACATACTAAGAGGGAGCCTATTGGCACAGCCAACAGTTACCCACAACGGAGATCATTATTATATCCTTACAACTGCTTCTCAAGCGATGCGAGCTTCGAGTCGTGCAAATCATTGAAGTGACCGCCATTCTGAACAAACTTCGGGTCCTTCGAGAACTTGCTGCCAAGCTCGCTCGAAAGGAATTCACGCTGCTGAAGAGTGAGATCCTCTTCGCCATAGTGGCCCGCGCCCACAGTACTGTGGAACACCGCGCGGAACTCGGCCATCTTTTGCTGGGCATCCAGCTGAGGGTTGTAAGGCAAGTGCCGCTTCAGTACCACACGCTCAAAGAGCGACAGGTGACGCGGGTGGATAGCCACACCATGGTAGTCCTGAGCATTGCCGTTCATGACATACTCCCAGTAGCGCTCTTGCTCGCGCAAGTCGAGACCCGTCGTATCGGGAAGGAAGAGCAATGTGACGAACAGACCAGCCAGACCGAACCACGTTACAATATAGAACTTCGCGTGATCGCCAACGTAGTGGTAGATAATCGTCGGAAGCAAGGCACCAAGCTTACCACTAGCAGCGCTGACACCATGGCACGTGGCACGAATAGAGGCTGGGAAAATCTCAGCGGCAACAAGGAAAGTCGTCGAGTTATAACCGAACTGGTTCCAGAAAGACGAGAAGAAGAAGATGAATTGGAATGCTTTCACACGAGGCATGTCGTTTTTGTCTGTCAGTTTGTTAAAAGCAAAAGTAGCACCACAAAATAGGGCGAATGTGGCCATGAATGAGATAGCTTGCATCCATTTACGACCATAGAATTTGTTGTCCACAAGCAGAGCGGCCAGATAGTAACCAGGAAGCTGTACACCAACGTTGATCAGGTTGTACAACCATGTGGTTGTGAATGTACCACCAGGACTAATAATCTTAATGAATTGTCCCGAGAAGATCTTGTTACCATAGAAGAAGAAGTCATTGGCAAACCAGCCGACGGTTGATGCGATTAGACGGTGCCAGTAGTGCGTGAGAGCAAGCCCCAATGAGCGTAAGTCGTAACCAGATGTATTCAGCCTTTCCTTGGCTTCCTTCAAAGTACTCTCAGCATACTGGATTTTGTAGTAACGGTAGTACGCTAGGTAAAGAGTGAATGCAGCAATAATACCAAACGATACACGGAATGTATACTGAGCGGCAACAGGGGAGATAGGCGCACGTAATGAATCGTGGAAGATCAGGAGCAGCAAAATAAGCAAGACCTGGTTGACAAATTGACCCCAGCCCTGCATCAGGAAAGCAAGCAAGACGTTACGGCCACGGTGAAGACGATCACCAGTCGTTGAGGCATACCGGTTGCTATTGCCCTCCATAGCACGCGTCGACGTCATAGGATATTCACCACCAACACCAATACCATAAATGAACAAACACCAAGCGTAACAAATAACCCAGCCATTGAAGCTCGTACCCCACATACAAGTGAGCATAACCGAGCCGAGAGTCATGACCAAAGCATCCTGGACCATACCAAACTTGCGACCAACCCAGTCGCCTTCAATACCGACAAGAATTTGTCCGACGATAATACCGACAATTTCAAGGTAGTCAATGGCATTCAACCATTGCTTGTCACAAATCTGTTTGGGCCCAGGTTGGTCTTTCGGAATGTTGAGCGCCTTCTTCATATCATCCGAACTATTCCAGCACCGGAAAAATTGGCTCTCTCCGGAGAATGAATTGTCGGCTGTAGGGACATCCGTGTTTGCAAACATGGGCTTGAGGTTGCCGACGGAGAATAGAGTGTAACCCTCGACAAACATACCCATACCGTTGACAACATACGTAGAGAAGTATGCAGAGATTGGGCTGAATGGATCCCTCTTGAACATACGACCGACCGCGATAAGTTCATCTTTCAGAATCTGACCCGTCTGTCGATTAACAAACTTCATACGTTCACCCATGGGGAGGTCAGCCCAGTACGTGCCATGATAGTACGAGTCCGGTGGAAACAAGATGTCGTTGAAGGCGGACTCGGCTTCCGATGGCATGGCAGGTGCGTCGTACGGAGAGTTCATGTCACCTTTGTACATCTCAGTTGCGTCTGGATTGTAGCGTGTGAGATCCGACATGTTGGTATTGGAGGGCTCGGTAGGGACCGAGGCGGGCTCATTAGGCATGGCACCGCCGTCAGCAGCCTGCGCCTCACGAAGACCAAGGGGCTCCGTGCTATGGTGAATATAGTGATCGGCGTACTCCTGGTTAGCACCCGACATTTTAAAGTGAGACTGAGTCTTTGAAGCCGGAGCCGCAGCCTTCAGATGAACGGAACGTGTAATTGATGGCGGGAGTGAATTGTAACTTCCTCTATTAGTACCTCAGGTTGGCCGGGATCCTCATTCAAAAAAAAATTTCTTTAGGCGTATCATGTTTGCAGTCGCGGTGCAGGTTCAAAATAAGCACTAATTCGACGTGATAAAACATTGCAGAATTGCCTAGTAGGCTGTAAAAATGCGCACGTTCGACGATTTATGCCGCTTACGGCTGCATTCTCAACAAAAGTGCTCGCACATGCACGTAGAGTGCTAAGAGCTTGGGATTACATGGGACAATTTGATTGGTCTATCTTGCACACGTGTTGAGAAACTTAAATTGACTGGTTTAATATATTCAGTGTGAAGTTGATGAATATGTGGACGTCTCGTCTCCTACACCACGAACGTGCATATGCAAGATTTCTAATGAACGCCTATCAGATTTCTATTACGTCACTCTGTACGCGAAGTGGATCATGCACAAGACTCGACGTATCTACGCGCGGAAGCTCATGCTTATGAAATCTGGCTCGTTCTTCCTTGAGGGCACAAAGAATGAGGGTGGGGTCACATCTGTCTACCTGCTCGGTGAACCAGCCAAATTCCATTTCATTATGGGGTAACAGTGTAGAGCACGTGGCAGCTGTTCAAGGCCCCCCATATCTTGCTTGATGGTGTGAGGGTGCCAAAAAAACAAGTTTTCCTCTCAGGGCAGATAGCAGTAATGCGTGCGTTCTAGACGAAAGCAGACGAGCGAGAACTAGCTAGTAGGTGCGGTGCTCTAAAGTAGGGCGGTATATAATTCAGACCTTCCTGCCGAAAATGTGCATTTGACGCTCTTTTCAAACCACATAAAACATGTGAAATCGAGCCAAGATACTCTGTCTTGGCATAGAAAGCATTATGTAGCAATAGTTGGTCATAAAATACTCGCTTCGACTATAGGGTGTTTGTTGTGTTGAGGGAGAACTACAACCTTTGGAATGATGAATGCTTATGGCAGGAGCTTGCACCCCTGCATCGTTCCCAAGATTATAGAAAATTTGACATCCACACAATATTCATTCTCGTGTTGGAGATTATACTCACGTGCTCCTTCCGACATGCACAGACCTGGAGCAGCGTCGGCCTCAAAGCGATATCCTACACCTGGGTATGCAGGATACAATGTTGCTTGGTCGCCTTTCTTTCCGGATAGGCTTGCCGTAGCAAGCTCTGCGAACGTACGTATACTTTGGTGTTAACAGTAGTATGGTCTTGTGGGAAATGGACGGTTGCATCTCTTTGGCAGCACACCTGCCCAGGTCAAAGTGTACGTAAATGCCATACCTGACATTGGAAAAGGTTCGATACACAAGATGGGATTTTTGATGTTGCATGGTCAGAGGTTCATGAAAATCAAATTGTATCTGCATGCGGTGATGGCAGCATAAAACTTTGGGATGCCACGCTCGATGACCATCCTATTCGAAATTGGCAAGAACATGCTCGGGAGGTGTTTTCTATTGACTGGAATAATGTTCAAAAAGACCTTTTTGCGAGCGGAAGCTGGGATGGAAGTGTAAAAATTGTATGTCGTGATCCTTCCACTGATCTGTCTAACCTTGCAGTGGACCCCAGAACGCCCAACGTCTGTTCAAACGATTCCTGCTCACAGCGCCTGTGTGTATAGGTGTGCGTGGTCGCCACATAATCCGAACCTCTTGGCAACAGCATCAGGAGATGGAACGGCTAGCGTCTTTGATCTTCGAGGCGGTGCAAGACCTGTGGCCACGATGTCGGCAGGAGGTGAAGTCCTTGCACTAGATTGGAACAAGTACAAGCCGATGACACTTGCGACGGGCGGCACAGACCGCGCTGTAAAAGTTTGGGAGGCTCATACTGCCGCTCCGTCTAGCGGTGGTCTAGTGCCCGAGCGTTGTGTGTTGCTTGGTCATCAATACGCGGTGCGTGATGTTGCATGGTCCCCCCACAAGAACAGCGTCATCGCGAGTGCAAGCTATGACATGACGACTCGTGTATGGAATATGGACGATGCAAGTGTTCCGGCGCAGATACCTATGGTGAACACGCCACGCCAGGTGTATTCAGGGCATCGAGAATTTGTTGTAGGCGTGGCATGGTCACTCTTTGAGCCGGGCGTGCTCGCCTCAGCTTCCTGGGACATGGAAACACACGTATGGCCGGCTATGGTATAGGTGTACTTCTATGGCTGAGATGCAGGTGATGCATGCTCGGCGGTAGATGGCGTCGTCTCTGTAGAGGAATCACTCGTAGCCACTTCAGCCGCGGCTGCTTCGTCAGCCTCGATTTCTTCCGCATAAACCTCGGGGTGGCGACGGAAACAGTCTTGCATGTGCTTGAACTGGTCAATGCAGTCGATACCCTTGGGCTCGGCTTCGGAGAAAACGAAGCAGCTGAATGCCTGCTTGAATTCCTCGCCACATGGGCCATCGGCCATGCCGCCAAGACAGGGGCAATCCCAGTTGATCTCTCCCGTCCGTTCATCGAAAGCGGACTCTTCCTCTTCTGTTGACTCAGTCTCGCTTGACTCTTCGTTGCCACTGTTCTTTTCGATTTTCGTTAAGACGACAGGCTGCGCTTTAGGTTTCATGCGTTCTTCAAATGATGGACGAGTGTAACTAGGTTGCAAGCACACAGGCTGTACAGAGGAGTACAACACTGCTGATGCAATGCCGATCGTTGGCACAGTGACTGCCGCGCGTGCTTGTGCTGCCTTAGATGCGTGTGCAAACAGCCCTGATGCAAATCGACCAAGCATGAGTATGAGGGTGTTGAAGTAGAGGGGAAATTCCGCCACATTTATGAAAATGAATGTTGACGCGTCCCCTCGAGGCAGCCATCCTCCACGTAACGGACTCAGGCTGTGTGTGGCTCATTCGCAATTGTGGTTACCTTGCAATCCAAGATAGCTACAATTTGCCTGCTCAACAGGCGGCTGCCGTGCGCCAACCCGTTCATTAGAAAGACACACGGCTCATGGCCATGGACGGAGGGTAAGCACGGAATGGAACACGAGTCATGAGAGGTTGCCAATGCCGTGCAATGTACCGTGATCCTATATACTTTCGAAGACCCCCCTTTTCCTTACTAGACAGAGACACATAGTACATTGGCATCATCCCAAACAAAACTAAAAAAATAAACGTCATATAATAGGCCATTTTGACGTTAGCGTTCTTACTATGGAGCATGTGCACAAAGCAGCACAGACGCGCAAAGCTTCTGCAGCACGCCATAGTACCAGATACTGTATAAAATGAGCATCAAGATAGTGTCATCACGAGATCGGCTTTATTCTCGTATGGGCTGGCTGGTTGCTAGCGCCTATGGTTAGAATTCGACCTGGCAGCACAATAGCGGCTTCGTAGGTCAGACGCCCAGACGGAAGGCGAACCAAGATGGAATGGCATGTGGAGGTGGGGTCTCACGCGTCGATGGTTGAGGCGGGTGACAACAAATCAGTCGACCCATCCACGATCATGGTGGAATTGGAGGAAGTACAAGAGTCTAATGCGCGCATTTTACACACGTTTGGGAGTCGCCTGGTTTGTGTGTTTGCGGGAGCGACAGGAGGGATCGGGAGATCCACTCTGCTCACTTTTGTGAAGTATTTGAAGCAGCCCCGTATTTACTTGCTGGCTCGATCAGAGGAGCGTGCAGAAGAGGTGATCAAGGAGCTGCAAGAAATCAACCCTGATGGCGAATACTTCTGGATTCACGTGGATCTAAGCCTAGTAAATATGGTCGATGTTGCGTGCCGACGGATCCGGGAGCGGGAAGAAGCCATCAACGTACTGTTCATGAGCCAGGGAACGTTGGATGTGCTATCTCGGACGAGTGAGGGGATGCGTCTGTTGTGGGCACTATCATACTTCACGCGAATGAGAATGATCAATAATCTGCTTCCACAATTGCGTCGAGCAGAAGGACTGCGCCGCGTCGTCTGTGTGATGGCCGGCTCCAAAGAAGACGTCGTGGATCCGAATGACGTTGCCGGTCGCAAGATAGCGATCCGGCAGGCTAGAGGGCACATAAGCTCGTGCATTACCTTTGGCCTCGAACACTTTGCTGCCTTGGCGCCTGAGGTAAGCTTTATCCACGATCACCCCGGCACGGTGCCCACCAAGTTGTCACGCAGTTTGCCACCAGGCATGGCTCCGTTTGCATCAACATTTTCACTCGCATCACCTCCCAAGCTTTCGCTGGAGGAGAGTGGTGAGCGTCATGTTTTCCTGCTGACAAGTGCACGGTATCCGGCGGCATTAGAAGAAAGCAGAGAGAATGCACGTGGCGTGTCGCTGTCGGCGGGACTGCGTCTAGCTGTCTCTTCTACAGCGCGCGTGGCCGGGGGCGTGTACTCGCTAGATGGCATGGGTATCAGTGCTGGTACGGCGACTGTGGGGAAGCTAGCGAAGATGCGTGAGCAGGGCATTCCAACGCTGCTATGGGAATGGACAGAGGCAGAATTCCAGCGTGTGGAAAGGCCTATGCCTGATCCGCCCATACCCAAGGAGCAGCCGAAACCCGAGATGATGCAGCCAGATGACATGCTATTCTTGCCGCGGCCTATGCCTGATGGCAAGTACCCTGTGCCTGATCCTGTGCGGGCGACTCGGCCGCCTGTCACGACGCCTGAGCCTCCTGAGCCATTAGAACAGCCACACCCCGAAATGGTGCGCCCAGATGCAGTCATGTTCCTCCCTAATGTACTTCCAGATGGCAGGTATCCTATGCCGGAGCGTGTGCAGCCAACTCGTCCGCCTATCCCCAGTCCAGAGCCAGAGCCGGAGCCAGAGCCAGAACCTGCAACCACGTCACAGGGCGACGGTGACCCGTCTTCCTCTGCTGAACCCGAGGCTGCTGATGAAGAGGCTTCGTCAAAACCGAAAAAGATGGTGTTTGTCCCTGCTTTTATACACAAAATCCATCCGAAGGCCTTCCGCCCTTTCCGTTCAAAGGATAGAGCGGCTCAAGCACCAGCTACTGAGGAAGACACTGTCCCGTCCGAACAAAGTGAGACTGTGACGACGGGCGTTGTAGCTGTGCCAGAAGATCAAGTACCGCTTGTGCAAGGCGCTGGTACACAGCCAAATCAGTCCGTTCCACCTGCTTCGGCTGCGCCAGCATCCCAACCTGATACAATAACTTCTAGCACTAGAGCGCCCGCTACCACGTCTCTTCCTCAGCAGCAGGAGAGTACTGCACCTTTTGCGACGTCTAATCCAACGAACACAATTCCAGCTCCAGCTCCTATTCCTGCAAATGAATCGGCATCCCTTCCTACAAATATGTCATCTTCACACCCCATCGCGGCCGCAGCAACCCAACAGCCTGCAACCGTATCTATGGTGGCGCAAGCACCTTACTTGACACAGTCTGAACCGGATGCACTGAGCCCATCTGGCCATGTGGCGGGAGCAGAATCTATGCCCGTCTACATGGCTCCCGTAGCTTCGGGGCCATCCGCATTACAGCCAACGGTACCAACAACGGCAGGGCATGCGTCGTCGTCAACCCAAGCACATGCCATGCCTTTTGTGCCCATGACCGGCCAGTCAGCGGCATCTGCAGCTGATAGTGCGCCGACAGCCCAAGACATCATTTCGTCGTACCAAGACTAAGTCAAGGGAGCAGCGTCTATCCAGCCATGTGTAGCATGATATGATTATGGGCTTGCAGCTGTTGGGATATTTTAACCATACCTTTCTCGCATTTTTTCTTTTTGATATATATAAGTGGAATGCTACACAAGAACCTGGTCATTATCATCAAAGGGATCCTTATCTTCGAGCACGTGTGTCGGTGGCGGCAGTGGCGGCGTTGTATTTAGCTCTCTTGTTGGCATTGACTGTGCATATGTGTTGGGTGCTTGTACAGGCTCCTTCAGACGAGAAGCCGACGCATGAAAATGGCTCGCGGAACCATACGGTTCTAGGCCAACTGCGTCGGCATCGGCATCGGCATCTTCATCAACATGCTCCAGACCCTGTTCCATGGCCAAATAAGAAAAGGGTTCATCTTTCGCATGACCCGCAGCCAAGCCGTAGCGACCGCCATAGCCAACATAGGTGTCGATCAGTACGTTGAACCACAGGAACAGAGTAAACGCGACGGAAAAGTCGATCAGCGCCCACGTAACGTGGTCGACACCCTTCGCATCGGCCCAACGCATCTCTTCATCGGTCGCGCTCATGAACAGGATGCCACTTGACACAAGAAGGAACGGAGGCAAGTATTGGAAAATGCTCACTGGGAACCATTCGCCTGGTCTCCGTTCACGAGGGATGGATCCCGAAGGTCCTTCGTTCAAGACGAAGCAAATCTCAATGACGCGACACAAGCCGCCCGCCATGAGTGTATAGCCAAAAAGAGCATGGATTTCTGTCGATATAGCGACGGCCTGCTTGTGCCCACTCATGGCCCAGCCCGTCAGCATGATAATGATCGCAGGGAACACGGAGCGTGCACCGCGACGGCTGACCCAGATACCCACGGCACCACCAGCCCACCATACCACGCCCATCAAGGTATGCTGAAGATCCTTGTGCGTCCAGGGTCCACCGTGATGCTCGGTAAATGAGTTGACAATACCCCATAGCAAAATGACCCACGAGTCCAGGTATTCCTGGGCGAACCCCCGTCTGCGAAGCCATTCAACAGCGCACTTCATCATAATCAGCAAAATCACCGAGTAGGCCGCAAATGCTGAGCCCATAATATAGTGTGCGAGACACTGGCCCAGGTGTCCGCCATTGCACCAGGATTGCAACGTCGCGATACCAAACACCATTTGCGTCCACCCAATCACGGGGAACGCACGTCCAAGCACACCGTGGATGCCCAGCACAACGGGCCGCACGTATTTTTCCTTCGACCATGTGAGATGGAGTCGAAGATATATGCCACATGCGGCTTGTGTGAGCAGAGCAAAGAACAGGATGGTGGCAAAGGTGCCGTGGACCGTGTGCGAGAACTGGCGCCCGCCGTGATTCTGACCAAAGAGAAAGCCTATAAGTGACACTGTGACGGCCAAGATCGAGAGCGGGACGTGAAATCGGTGGCGCACAAGTCCTAGGACCATGGCTAGTGGAAACAGAACTGCCCACGCAGTAGCCTCCATGCCAATATGGAGCCAGAGGCGTGCATCCACGGGGGCGCGTGTCTCTTGCTGTGTGGGTTTATGCGCGTGATCTCCATGTGCGACGACCGCGGTGAAGCACAAAGCGATGCTGGAGAGGAGTATGTGCCACCCGCGCATAAGGAACGAACAGATCCCTATCCCTATCTGCCAAAGCACCGGACAGCTACAAGGAGTGGCTGGGCATTGCAAGCGTGTGTCCGAATCCTTGACTCGCGTCAGAGTGTGGAGGGCAGCGAGTCTGGGTGGAGGGCCGTTCTTGTGCCGTTGACAAACCACCATGTACGTTGGGGTGGGCTATGTCATAGTCAAACACGGAATACGAGTGTGGGGTCCAAGCGTGTATCTATGTATCTGCGGTGAGCGCATATGTACAGGAAATGTGCGTGTGGGTATGTAGGATCTCTTTGCGATCCTTGCATTCAAGTCGGCCAACCATACAGCACACCCTCTACCACTGTTGCAGAAACGAGCTGGACGCCTGTTCGGAGGGCCTCAGGATCACAGGGCTGCGTAGCGGAGCATCTCCACTGGCTGCCAGCACATGCGGCGGTTGCGGTGCAGCCACGGCTGCCGAGGCACCGACGGCTACCGGCTTCGTGTCGCGGCGTCGAGATACAAGCCACGTGGGAACCCAGCCACGCTTGGGCAGTGGGCCATCTACAATACAATAGGACCAGGAATTGTAGCGCTTGAACACACGTATGCGGTCGGCTGCAGATACGGCAAACGAATGATCAGGTGTCGCAAAGTCTGTCAGCATGACAGCCGCTGTGCCACTGGTCGGCACATAAGCGAGTGACAGCGGCGCATACATCATGGTTTGCTGCCATTTTTCAGGTGACTCTGGCGGGAGGAAACTCGCCTGCAATTGCAGGATGGTGGCCATGGGCCGCGTCAATTCAAGCAGGCATCCCGATGGGGCCCAACCGGTCCATATTTCAACGCCAAGCTTCACGGGATCCAGCAGGAAGACATCGCCACGCCCGTCTGCGACAGAGTCGCGACGCAATGCCCACCAGCCCTTGCACTTTGACAGCACGATGAACGTGTCACCAGGCTGAATGTCGAATTCGTCACCACGCTCCGACACGTACGGATAGATAGCCACGGCATGCGATATCGTTTTAAACGCAATGTCTGCCGCAGGTCCCATGGTTCGTGCATTGGCAAGTGATTCTGCGCCGCCTTGCATCGTCAACAGCACACGCACGGACATGATGTGCGAGTCGGCCGATACTGTGATACCAGGAGGTGCGGCGCGAAGGCGCATGGCTTCATGCTTTGTGTTTTGGATCTCACGGCGCTTCTCAATGAACTTGCGTCGTGCAAGTACTAGAGGCGACTCAATGTCGTGGACGCGCCGAAGGATCAACTTCGTCTCCGGCATGATTTCACGCATTCGCTGGAGAATCATAAGCGGTTTCTCATCATAGGCAATACACCGCTCTGTCGTGTTGCCTGCAGCAAACAAGACGAACTCGTGCCAATCATCATGGATCTCAAAGTGCTGCAGAGCCATCGGTAAGATAAAGCTGCACGGATCGTCGAACGTGACTGTGTAATGGCATTGGGCTTTGCGCGGTATGGCATCTTGGCCACTTTGTTTGAGCATATCCGCGACAGCTTCTAACGCAGGTGTTATAATATATGGGTCCTGCGGCGAAATGTGTGCCACATCAACTTTCTGTCCGCGGGCATCACTGTGTGCGAGGTTGTCTGGATTTGGTTGCTGTGCATCAACCGTTTCCCAAGGCCCTGGCATGTTTTCCCGAGCATGAATCGAGTCTGGCACAGGCAGCGGACGCACAATGTGCGAAGGATTCAGAGATTGGGCGATCACAGACACGTCTTCATGCAAGCGCAAGAGACATGTGCTGAGATGAGACACGCGCGACTCAAGTACGTGTATGCGTTCGTCTGTAGAGAGACAGAGCACGTGTGCGTAAGCGACCAGTCTAGGCAGGTAGGATGATCATTGCTGCGTACCTCGATGACGTAGCTGGCTCGCCCATTCATCTTGTTCCGTCGACGGATTTTGGTGTTCTGAGTTGAGTGTGCGTCAGTCGTGCGGCTTCACCGGACATACCTTGCGGGACCCAATCACCAGGTTCCAGGGGGATTTTGTGCGCGACTTTTAGCAGGTAGATCTCATCTAGTAGTGTGACTCGATGTCCAATAGAAGTGATGCCAATATCTCTGAGAGCAGGCTCATCCATCAGCAAGAGTGCCTCGCCATCGATGTTGTTATCTTCAAATGCGGTCAAGTACCCTCGCAAGTTCAATTTCTCCAACCATCGTCCCACATCCTCCGTTGTCCATTGCCGCACATCTTCATTCATGCTTTCGTGTGTTGTGATACACTTTGCTTCGCTTTTGAGACGTCAATGTCCGTCTATGCGGCAAGCCTGGGGGTCTTGAGCTCCACTCGCACACACATAAAGACGATTTCGACTTTTCCTTCCTGCAGAACTAGCCAGCCAGCCGGTCAGCCAGCCAACTTGGCCGTTTCTATCGAGACCCTGGTCAGTGAATGTGGAGGCGCCGCGCCGTCGGGCTGTGTATGCGGATGTCAGTCTCATGCGCCTTATAGGGCAAAACAAGTGTTGCGGATTTCTGTAAGTGCGTGCGTGCGTGCGTGTGTGTATGTAAGAGTGTATGCGTGTTCGAGGAAGCGGCGCCGAGGGGTGTTGGTTGTTGTTGCTTCGAAGTACGAACGAAGCCAAGACCCTAACAAGAGCAGGTCACGGTCGGTCAGGAGCATTGACGAAAGAACAAAGAGCTTGTTTGTTCTATGCGTGGCGAGGCCGCCGCGTCCTCGGAGACGGCGGAAACAAATAGTCCGCCCGTTGCGCTTGCTGGAGCAGGGACCAGTCCCGTCGGTGCGTCAACACGACTCGATGCCATTGCCAAGCTTCGGCGTGCTGCGTCACAACGAGAAATCCAGCAGTCATCGTCACCATCTCGTATACCATCTTTACCATCTATACAACAAATTGATGACAGTGTGAAACGTGTGGACGAACCACACTACAAGCCGCCTATCGCTCAATTCCAGTTGCCATCGCTGGAGCAGCTGCGGCAGCGCATCATCCAGGAACGGCGTCCGACTGGCCTGTCTCGCTCAGCCAGCACTAGTGCGACGTCGCAGGTCGCTCGTGCTTACACTATGCAGAAGCTCTTGGGCGCTACGACGCCTATCTCTTATGCGGACATGTTTGCCTTCGTGCGCGATACGAACAAAAGCCGCGGTGAGATCGATACCGTCACTTCTGACGAAGATGTATCTGTTCATGCTGTGCAAGACACCTCAGGGCCGGGCGCTGGCGTGTCACTCCTGAAACCCCGCCGCGCGACTCTCATGCGCAGCGTGTCGGCTCGCAACAATGCACGCATGCACCTGTACCGCAGGCACGGGCGCACGCCGCAGGAAAACGCACTGGCGCCAGGCGCGATCACCCCGATCCAGGGAAGTCCTCCGATGCAGGGGTCCGGCGAACTTGCTGCGTCCGATGACGGCAGCACAGTGGCGCACGACTCGAACAGCACATCGAGCTGGCGTGTGTCCTTGTATGACTATGACTCGACAAGTCCGATTGTATCACCACCATATGGTCTTGCTCCTATATCATCTGCACCCATCGTTCCACGAGCTGTGGATGGCGTTGCAGCACTTCCGCCTGTGGGACAAGGTGGTATGCTGTTACCAGGCGAGCGCTGGCTTCGTGAGACGAGCGTTGCGACAGCACCGCATCAACAGCCAGCCGCCTCGGATGAAAATGCAGGAACGAGAAAGACGTCGGAGGCCGAAGAAGCGAGAGAGGTCAGAGAAACAAACGAAACCAGGAAGGCGAAGGAAGCCAAAGAAGCAGAGCCAGTCCGGGAAGCGTCAGAGGCAAGGCGTGCCGACAAGGCTGCGAATGCCCCCCATGCCCCATACGCTCCTGATCTTGCTACACCGCCATCGACTCTCGCAGCTCCCAAGCTCACACGAGTCACCTCTCATACAGCGCAGCTCGACACACAGGTCCCCCGGTCAGGCAAAGTATCGGAGAAAAAGGCCGAGCCCATGCAGGGCGTATCAGTGACACCCTCACCGTCGACACCCACTATACCTGCAGCCGCGAATTTGCCCGCTGTGTCAATACCTTGGGGAGATCCCTCGCCCGAAGCACCTGCTGCGCATGTGATTTCCTCGGTGCCCAGCTCGCGTGTCGCGACGCCCGTATGTATGTCTCCATCGCTGTCGCATGACGATGGCGGGCAAAAGCCGCTTCCACGTTTGCCATCGTCTGCCCAGCTGCCGCCAGTACCGCCACTGCCAGAGCCACGGGGCGAGCATCGGCTTGGCGACTCACTTTATGGCGCACAGTTACGACAGAGTCCAACGCCTTCGCTCGAGGCGCTTCCGACCGTGCCCAAGCCTTTGTTACATACACGCTCTTTCAGCACTGGTGGCAGCAGCAGCAGCAGCAGCGGCTTCCCGCGGGAAGACGTTGCGGCAGACGACCCAAAGAAAGAAGCGCGAGTCATGCGTCTGTTTGGCTCTCTTCGGCGCAAAACGTCGCGTCGTGCTCTGGGCTCTCTCCGACGGCAAGCAAAGGTGCCGTCGACTGACCCTAGCCACGTGGCGATGGCGTCGATCGTGTTGCTGGGGGAATCAGGCGAGTCCGTCTTGCACGATAAGGTCGTGACACTCCCTGTGACACCAGCAGCCCTGATGCGCTGGAACCAAACACTCCCACGCCCACTGCGGCATGTGCTGGCGCGCTTACCAGCGGAAATGCCGCTGGACCTGGCTATGGATCCACCACGCCAGCTGCTGCGTGTCCTGCCGCTGCTTCAGACGGCTGGCGACGAGTATGTCAAGCTCCGGTACGTGTTTGTATTTCAAGACATGATGGTGGTTGCCAAGCCGGTGGTGCTCCCACGCCAGGGCGAGTCGCTCTCCGACTTTATCATTCGCAAGCTCGCGAGTGTGCCGGACCTCAGTGAGTCGTGTACGCCGTTCGCGGTGCTAGACCTGCAACACACATGTATTGACGAGGGATCGTCGCTCGTGGAACGCGCGGCCAAACTCGATGCGCTCGTTCGTCAGCGCATCACGCACCTGCATGTCAATCCGACAAAGACGCTGCACCAGCTGATGAACGACGCACGCTTGCGCGGCCCGGAGCCGCGTGCATATGCGCAGCTGCTGCACTCATGCACGGCACTTGATGCAGGCTTTGTGTCGGACTTTTTGTTCGCGAACCATGCTGTCCTGGAGCAGTATGTGGCACAACATTGTGTTGCGGGCGCGCCTTTGGAACTTGCACTCCGCGCGCTGCTCGCCAGCTTGCGATGGCCGCGTGACATGCCGACATTCGAAGTGCTTCTCTTCGCGTTTGCTGCGCACTGGCACGCTGCGAATGCGAGTGAGCATGCTGGCCTAACGCTGGAGCTCACGACCGATCTGACGTTTGCTCTGCTGGGCTTGAATGACGCGCTCCACGATGCCACAGGCCTGTTTGCGCGGCCCAATCCAGCCCTGTCTGTCGACAAGTTTGTCATGCTGTTCCGCGTCCACGACACGCAGAAGACCATCAGCGATCGTCTGCTCAGTGAAGTGTATCTCGCCATCAAGACATCGCCTCTCACGTCAACCGTGTCACGCGACGCTTGGCGCGCCGTGTCGTTCGATGCCGACGCACTGTGTGCGGAGCCACTCAAGCCTGGTGTACCCAGTGCACCAGTGCGCGTGTCGCTCGATGCCCCTGACTCCGACGTGCGCATCCGGCTCGTGGGCCGCGGCTTGTACATTGACCCGCCCGTGCTTTCCTTCACCCACGCGGCGCATGCAGAATTCAGTGTGTGTGCGACGACGCCTGGCTCCTACGATCTGCTGTTCCTGCGCACAGGCCGCCATGCGGCCCGGTACATGAATGAACAGCACCAGCCGATGCAGTCACCTCTGCCGCGCCACCTGCCGCTCGTGTGTGAGACCAGCACAGCCCGCCCGACCATCAAACTCGTGCACATGCCGCCTGGCTCTCCTCGCACGGACCTGACGTTCTGCATGACGGATCCTCACTCGGCCGAGCAAGTGGCCTCGTTCCTTCGTGCCAGCATGGAAACGGCCCATGCCGACGCGCTGCGTCTCACGCAGGCCGAACTGGACGTGCGCACACTGTGCCGGCTCGTGCTGGAGTCCGCGCTGCTTGCGCCGGATTCGAACGACACACGCAGGCGTGCTTGTCGTTCCAGCACAGGCACTCAAATCGTGCGGACAGCGCGCGAAAATAGTCTGCTCGCCTATGTGCTACTAAGCACGGAGTTGCGGCGTGTCGTCACATAGCTCGAACGCCCCTGTCGCTGGCGCCGGTAACTCGCTCACGACACCCTGTGCCGCCCAGAAGCGGAGCACGTCTAGCGCGGCTCCCTGCTCAAGCCCCAATGCCGTAGCGACATTATCGGCCGTGATGCTTCTTCGACCAGCGTCCGTGTCGATCGTAGTCAATGCGCCGCTGTGGCCACGATGGCCATCGGTACTGAAGCCCGCGACTAGCTCGACCACCGCTAGCTGCAGTGGCGTCACGCGCACCGAAATGACCCGTCCTTGCTCCAGCTCAATGTCCACGTCCACACTGCCGACATGTGGCAGCCATTTCACGCGCTTCGCTGGGTGCTGCGCCGCATAAAAGTCTGCATACTTTTCAAGGGCCTCAGCGAGTCGCTTCGGCAGCGTGTACATGCGGGTATCGAGATCTGGCCAAAACTGCCGTGAAATCACCATTGGATGCACATGATCGGCCATGCCGCCGTGCGCCACCGCATGGAAGTGTGTATCGAACCGTTGCGACCATGCCACATCCGTGAGCATCACATCGCAATGATGCAGATTCTGCTCGCCCAAACGCCGTTTGAAAATCGCATTGTTCCGCTGCACTCGCGATGTATCGTAGTCCATCGTCTTCACGAGCCGTTGCGCCGTGTGCTGCTCTAGGGCATGCAAAAATCCCTGCCGATCATCAAAGATCGACACGAGCAGGCCGACCACGTCTCGTGTTCGCATGTGGCTGAACGCAGGTCCTGCATCCACCGGCCGCGGTGCCCATGTGGGATCCGTCCAGTACTCAAGCCGCGTGTATTGCTCCTCTTCCTCCTCTTCCGCCGTCGCTGCGCCGACAGCATAGCCGCCACCACTAGGCACGTCAGGCTCGGCCGGCTGTGTATGCACGAGCTCCGTGCGAAGCAGCTCAAATGCCGCATCATCTCCCAATAGGGCATGCACCACAGCTTGAATCGTGTCCTTCCGCGTGCGGAGATAGTGCTGGACCGGTGGAAGCACGCGCGACAACACCACGCCCGACGTGTCGACAATCCGCAGCGCATACACAATATTCACATAGTACACAAGAATGGCATGCGTGTCGACATCGGGGTGCAAGAGTCGCTCATGCAGTGCCTGTAAGAAAGCACGCGCTAGTTCCGTGCGTTCATCCGTCTTTTCCAGCCACAACACCACGTCTTGCATCGCCGCTCGGCTCCGTGGATACGCACCAACCAGCGCATACAGCTGCGTCAGCCGGTGCTGACCAACGGCTTTGGCTAGTGAGTACTCGAGCCGCAGATACAATGACTCTTGGTCCGTGTCTGGCGCGTGCTTCGAGTCATCGCGCGCCATGGACAGGCTCATATCCCACGCATCCGGCAGCGGCACTCCCGCTAACGACGTCGGCATCTGAGTCGTCGCGGTGCCTGCGGCTGGCTCCCATTCACACATGTGGTCAGGCCGCGCGTCGAGGATCGCGCCCAGTGCCGGCATGAGCTGCTCGCACAACAGGGCCTGGAGCATCGGATACACGGCTTGCTCCAACGACGATGCGTGATGCATCGCATGCCGCGTCGCCTGCTGCAGCATCTGCGTCGCTGTCTGCGTCATGGAACTTTGCATGAGTGCATCCAAACCCAGCGCGCGAAGCTGCGCACATACTTGTACACTCACAGGCTCCATGGTGATGCTTCTTGCATCTTTTACCTGCAACGTGCTTGCCAAAAACGCCAGTATCACCTCATGCATACCAGGTGGCATGGCTGCTGAAAATATGGTCTTGCATCGTAATAGAAACTGGGCCATGTGTTCCGCCCCTGGGCCTTCTATCTCTGACACAAGCACCTGTCGAGAACAGATCCATTGGAAGCATGTGTCGATAGCACCAGGGAAAGCTGCGGCTGCTGACGATGGACCTGCGGTCGTTTTCGACGCCGATGCAGGGCATATTGCCAATGCTTTTGTGCAGACACTATGAAAAGCTGTCATGCACGTATCCAGAAACCACGCGAACCATCGTTCCTGCCTTTCCCCCGACATCGCAGCAACAGCGCGTTGCACCTCCGCTGATATGATGTGAGCATATGCACACGACATTTTCCATGTACTCGCACGTACGCGCATGCGATATTGCGCTTGCAAGCACGTACATGCTTGTTCCTCACGTACACTGATGGCGTTCCTCCGTTGTCCATGGATTTCGTGGGTCGTACGCGTCCGACACAAGACTCCATGCATTTTCATCGAAGCCCGTTTCTTGCATGCTGCATGCTCGCAGCGCATTTTCCCAGGCCACTTCCATCACGCGCGCCTGTCTCTGACTCCTGTAGAGTGGGAATGAGCCCCTCTACAACACCACCACCACCACCACCTTTTGGTAACAAAAGCGGGGATTGAGACGTGACCAGGTGGAGGTTCTTTGGTTCCTTGCTTAGCTCGCACGTTCGCTTGCTGGCTCGTACGAGAACGCGTCTTCATGTGTGACAACATTCTTACTCAACCACCACGCACATAGGAAGTGTGCTCGCTCTGTTTCATGCGTGTATCTGCGCCAACCACCCTTCGTTATGTGCTTTCGACCGCGCTACTCGTCGTCTTCGCATTGTACTCAACTTTATTCTGCATTTTTGCATACCGGGCTAGGCATGAATTGTTCCTGCCTATGTATATAGGTGCATGTGGAATTGCACTCCTTGGCATGATCGGCATGCTTTTTCCGAACCAGGAGCATGACTGGGTCACTTGCGCAAGAGTGTGCCAACATGTCGTACAGATCACCTGTCTTCTATATTTGGATGTCTTGCTCGACCGCTGGCTCTCTGTGGCCCAAAATTGTTTGCGCCAGCTAATGCTACCCTTTCCGCTTCGACACCCGAAATTCAGGTGGATCTTTGCTCTTATCTCGCTAGCACTAGCTTACTGGGATCCGAATGGCGTCGTCTTGCCATGTCTACTCGTTGCCGGCGCACTCGGCTGCAGCGAGCGACTCGGCGGACACATGTCCGATGCACAGCTCATGAAAGATGTCCACCCTAATGGCACATACTCACTTGAACTGAAGCCAAAAATTCGCGATGCGCTCGAGTTCACGGCGCAAAAGCTCATTCACGCGGTCCTCCTACTTGGTGCTTCGAATGGTGCCTATCTATGTGTCCACCTTGTCTTTGTATACCGTCCGAAACTGGGCGATCTCGATTTACAATATATCGGCTTCTTTCTCGCTAACTTGCTAGGCTCTATTCCCTTTCTCACCATGCTGGCCATGCCGAGCTACATGCGCCGGCTCGACGTGCTCCTAAGCCACATCTAGCCGAGTTTTCTCCCCTCCTCTCCTCACACACAAACTGCCCAGATACCCATCCCAATTCGCTTTCTCATGCCAGGCGGTATGCATACTTACATAATACACCGCTGTCCGTTGGCCTTCGGCCCTGTACGAGCGCGGCGCAGCGCCGGCGCCATTGAGCTTCGAAAGTCCCGTGCAAAGTTTCCTCACATCTGTTTTTGTGCCGACATACGGACTCCTTCTGGTCGGACTATCCGACCATACGGGTATGAAGGTATTGGTGACTGGCGCCTCTGGCTTGCTGGGGCGTGCTGTTATGCAGACGTGCGTCCGGGCTGGACATCATGTCGTGGGTCTGGCATTTTCACGAGCCTCTGACGCCATCCAGCAGCTGGATCTCACAGACGCAGACGCTGTGTATCATGTGGTGCGTCGTGAGCATCCTGAGGTTGTTATCAACTTGGCTGCAGAGCGACGCCCCGATGTTGTTGAACAGAATCCCGATGCAGTCAAGAAGCTCAATGTTGAGGCGCCTGCTGTGCTCGCGAAGGCATGTCGGGAGCTGGACCCACCTGCCTACTTGATTCATATTTCCACGGACTATGTCTTTGACGGGCGCAATCCCCCCTATGCGGTCACAGATGCCACAAACCCATTGAACGCGTATGGAAGAAGTAAGCGCGATGGCGAATCGGCCGTCTTGGCTTCTGCATTGCCAGGCCATGCGACTAATCTTCGCCTGCCTGTCTTGTACGGCGAAACTCTCTTTCCCGGAGAATCGGCTGTGAATGTACTTCTTGAGGCAATTCAACCGCGGGGAAGTCGTGTCCGCATGGATGCACACTCTGTGCGGTATCCAACCAACGTGACTGATGTCGCGCGCGTCATTGAGCAGCTTGCCACCCTCTACCAGAAGCGACTCCATTCGTCCTCATCGCCTATGCCAAGTGCGCTGCACTTTTCTGCCCAGGAGTCTATGACTAAATATGACATGTGTCTCACCTTTTCCCGCCTGTGGAATGATGTGTGTGGCGAAGCCGTGTCTTCCACGGACCATCTGGATCCCCAGTTTGAAGAGGATCCACGTGCTGCCACGCAACGGCCTGGCAACTGCCACTTGGATGTCCAAGCCACTGCCGACTTGGGCATTGATGTGCACTGTGTGCTGTTTGAAGAGTGGTGGCGCGACTACCTGGCCCGCTGCGGCCCACCGACGTCGTCATCCCAATCCACTGAGTCCAAGAGCCAGTTGGAATCCAAGCCTGACGTAAACAATTCCTCACCTTCAGCATCCGTTTCTGACTCTGAGCGAACCAAGCCCACTCGGCAAGACATGGGCCATAACCAAGGTACGAAGAACGTCTCTAACAGCGAGGACTCTAGTCTAGGTGCCATGGGTGATAAGGCGCTACCGGCGCCTGCAGTGGCGGACCATAACAGCCACAACGAGGACGATGATTTGGAGCGCTACGGCACAAGGACACCATCAGAACAGCTGCAGACCAGCGACCATACGAATGAGACGCAGTGCGATCGCCCTGTTGAGTTTACCGTGCGCGTGGGTGATCCGCAGCGTGTGGGTGATCCTGTGACAGCACATGTCGTATACACTGTTCGCCTCACAACAAATGCGCCTTGGTTTGCGCGGCCAGAGCTTTCTGTACTGCGTCGGTACAGTGATTTCCGTTGGCTTCATGCTGCCATGGTGCACAATCATCCAGGCGTAGTCGTGCCACCGATCCCCGAAAAGGTCAAGTTAGGTCGCTTTGCACCAGAGCTCGTCGAATTCCGGCGCAGGTCGCTAGAGCGCGCGTTGCACAAAATCTTGCTTCATCCCATGTTGCAAAGAGACGACGACTTGAAATTGTTTTTGGAAAGCTCGAATTTATCCGCCGATATCCACGACCGTGATGCTCGGAAGGGTCGCGTCATCACACCTGAGTATAAGACGTACTTCGGATGGAGTCAGGCGCTACAGCAATACCGTTTTGAGGATCCAGATGACTGGTTTTCTCGACAGCTGGACTATCTGGGCCAATTCGAAGTCCGTATGAAGGAGATGGCTGAGGGTATCTCGGTCCTGTCTCAGAAACGCATGACCCTCGCAGCTGCCCAAGAGCAATTGTACCAGAGTCTTGTGGCACTCTCTAGCAGCAACTTGTCCCGCAGTGTATCCACATGTTTTGCGGCGTTGGGAGACATGAAAAAGCGGTCGGCGCAGGCGTCGACCGCATTAGCAGATCACGAGGCCAATGTTTTGGGTCTGGTCGTGTATGAATATGAACGCATGGTCGGCAGCATCCGCAAAGCCTTTGCTACGCGCGAAGAAGTTTGGCAGGCATGGCAACATGCCGACGATGAACTTTCGCGTGTTCGCTCAAAGTATGCGAGGCCAAATGACGCTCATATTGATGCACAGAACCATGCTCTAACACACGCACAAATCGCACACGCGGCTCTTCATACTCGGTTCGAAGAAGTCACGCGTCTCTGCAAGTTGGAAGTCGAAAAGCTTGAGCGTGATAAGGTCGCAGATCTTCGCAAAGCTTTTGAGGACTATGTCCATGAATTTCGTCGTGTGCAACACGACGTCATGGATGAGTGGGCTCATTGTGAATCTATTGTCCTCCGCGTGACGAATAAAAGCAACAAGGTACGTACAAATATGAGGGCGAGGGGTGAGGAGCAGGAGTATGGTTTGGTATATTTTGATGGAATGTGAGCGAGCAAGTTTAGTCCAAAGGATTTTTCTTTGTTGCTTCACAGGCAACATTTCGCACATGTTAGACTGCCGATCTGCATGACGGGAAAACATACTTAGAATGATGGACTAGAGCGCGCCGTAACCTTGCACAGCTGCCATCACTCCCTCATCCTTAATGTGGACCAACAGCATCACTGACGTATATATTAGTCGCAGCAGCAGCAGCAGCAGCAGCAGTAGTAGTCATCCCATGTCAAATAATATCAGGTTTTAGTCTTCTACGGGACGAAGCGCGACCAATGTGTCATTGGCGAGGCGACACAGTATATCATTTCGTAGTGACGTCTCAACTAGTACATCCTCAATCCCAGCCATCGCATACATGATTTGTTCTGCGGCCTGTGCATATTCTTCATCAAGTGACGAGGCACGTGCATCGTTTTGTGCTTGCGAGTCTTCTGTTAGAGAGGAGAGCGGGAATCCAAAATACTCCTCTCTCTCTGCTGGTCGCTTGGTGGATGCCACTGCTCCACCATACACATAGTTAGGGCATCCATACCCATCCCGACGCAGGACAGAAGACGATACTCTTGTGATGTAGCGCAGAATTAGCAACGATAGGAACGCCACACCACATGGCGTCGGTGGCTGTCCAACCATATGAGTAGGCACAGAGGGCGTTCGCTCAACTTCAAATTGAATCAGTCCAGGCCGTTCATGCGTGCCGGTAGCAGGAGGCGCAGAAGGTGCCACAAACACGTTGGCATCACGCGTTGGCGGTAAGTGCGTCGAGACATGCATGCGTAGCTGCTTACGTTGCTCGCCCTCATCGTCACTGGGGGCAACATACGCACATCCCAGGCACCGACACAGGCCATCGCTGGCTTGCTGCGTATGTGCGTCATAATGCTCTCGAATCTGGGCCCATGTATGCACATGTGGTGATGAACAGCCAACCCACAAGCACACGGGTCCTCGACTTTCACGAAGGCGCGGTGCAATGCCTCGAATCACAAAGCGTGGTTGTGCACCAGCGTCAGCAGAAATCACCATGGCAGCGGCGCCAGGAAATGTTTGTGACACATGGCGGATCAGATTCGCTGCTGGCTGGAGCGGAGGACCACCCGCATTCGCAAGGGGTGTAAATTGGTCTCGATAGGCAATCCAAAACTCCATCTGTGTGACCTCACCATCAGAGTCGTGTTCGAAGAGAGTTTTCATCCATGCTGTGCCCCGCTCTGGCTCAGGCATCATTTCAATGCGTGCCTGAATTTCAGGCGGCAGCACTCTCCACCGGTGCCGCTCCATGGGCGACATTTTTTCCCGCAGCTCGACCTCTCGTATCTGTCGGATCCGCTGTGTATTCGGTATATGGCCAGCCCACCATGCATGCTGGTTTGCCGTTGACGGTGAGTCCCGCTCCCACACCGATTTTCCGAGATTCAAGTTCCGTACCAGGTAGCGAACAATCGCCTGTATGCGTGTAGATGCTTGGGCTGTTCGACACGCACCTAGGAGCATCACGTTATCGTCAATCGAGAGAAGCTGATATAATAGATCAAGCACCGCTTCCAAAAGTTCCGGGTCTTGCGTAAGCGGAAGCAGTGAGATACATCGCGACACAAGACCCAAGGACGTCTCGTGGAAATGCAAATCGATCTCTGCTAGCGCAGCGGCATTTGACATATTCGATGCGAATGCACGGCAACAGCGCAAGGCACCAAGAAGCAGGGCTCGGTCATTGGAAGTGTGTATCCATTCATGCAGCATCACAAAGATCCGATCTTCTACAAAATGCGGAGGATGCACGGCCATGCCAAGCACGTATTTTTGGCGGACCCAATCACTCAGCACCAGTCGTGATGCGATGCATTCGAGCATATCGAGCACATTTGGCCGAATGTCAACACATTCATCCAAATGATCTTCTAGCGCAAGCGAGTCGTGAAGAACGTCCAAGATATATGGGATCTGGACTAGCGTCGTCAAGTTGGCTGGTGACAGTGCTAGGTTTCGTAGCACAAGCGCTGCTTCCATAGCTCGACGCAAGATCGCTGCATCCCGAGCATGCGCACGAGGGTGGAAGGCGGACTTGGTCCCGACGACAGCAGTAGGTAGCGTCAGATGAGCCAGTTTGACACTGGTAGCAGCAATCCCAGAATACCCGTACTCGGAACCGCCTATGCCTTGGTCAACGAGCGTCCCATTTACATTATACGCGCGCTGCATCGTATCCCATTCAGAACGTGGCAGACCACGTACCGCAAGACACAAGCATAACATAAAGCTGGCCAATGAATCAGCCATGCCAGGGTAGTCAGCTAGCAAGAATCTATCGGGCATCTCGTAAGTATATGCTGCGAGACGATCCAATGCCCAGTCCACCTGTGAGGGAATTCCAGACCGTAGCGACAAGTATAGGCGATTCATCGGTCCTGGCTCAAGGAAAGGATCTAGTGCAGCTGCCGTCGATGAAGCATACATTCCATGCGCCAATGGCAAACCCGGATGCGATACATCATGTGTGGAAGCCATGTTTGCTAACCCGAAGTGCCTGAGCTTTTGAGGCCACCCTCCTGCACCTCAACGAATATGTGTGTCGATCGAATGTGGTTGGACTGGAGCCGTGAGAGCGCGTGGCGTATGCGATTTACGCCACGTGCAGAGTGAGTTCGTGCAGACAACGCGCATTACATCAGCAAGAGTTACAGGGGATATCACGGGGCTATGATGGCTCGAGAGGATGACGTCGGCGTCGAGGAGGTGGTTGTAGGCGTGGGTGGGGTGGTTGATCTTCTGTATGGCATGGTATCAGTACGACGTTTTAACACGCCTTTTAGCTCGTTTACCATAAAGTGGGGCTGAAATTCGTCCGCTCTGTCTGCGCGCTTTCGGCGCTTTTCGTTCATGAGTCGAATACGTTCGGCTCGCGGCAGCATCGAAACAGGGGGAACGCGCCGCGTTCCAAAAGAGCGTGATGAACCCTCAAATACTTCCTCCTGACCTGTAGCTGCAGGAAGATGTGAGGGAGAAGTTGAATCTAATAACAAGGAATGCAACATGTATGAATCATGCTTCCCGCTCTGAAACTCGCTTTTTTCGTCGCTCAGCATGCTGATAGGTTGCGCATCCTCATCCAAATGAAGCATCGTACTTTTCGTCTCCGGAAAGTGAGGGATTTCGACTGCAGGTGGAGACAATTCTGGTGGCTTGGGATCCAATATACGGCTACCAGCCTCCCACTCCGATGAGAGCGCTAATAAATCCTCTCGCATACTCTCGAAGACGGTACGCACCTTGTCCTCATCATGAGTTGTTTCTTGACTTGGATTTGGCATACCGTGCAAGCTGGGTATCTTAAGATCCAGCTCTTCGCCACATACATGCAGTTTGCATTGAATCGTACGAAGCATACGCGCCATTTCTGTCATGCAGTCTCCCATGCCAACATGATGCAACAAAGTTGACGTGGATGGCATGGGAGCCGTATCTTGAATCATGTGTTGCTCCAGCTGGCGATTCATGCGTTGTGCGGTGTGCCGAAAGTGTGTCGTCAACGAATTCAGCACACCTTGAAGAACTTCTGTGTTCCAAAACGACAAAAGTGATTCGTACGTCGAATGTGCATGCATCCGATCCCAATCAAGACACAGCAGCACATACAAAAGAGACTGTCGCGCGCTGTGCATGCCCTCAAAACCGGTTCGAAGTGAGAGAAGTGTTAGTCGATCCTGTCCAGACGGTCGTTGTTGGAAGTATCCGCCAGGTGATTCGTCCGAAACGTCGCTGCGGCCAGGCAGCGGCGAAATGAGAGATCTGTGGTGCAGAATGTCACTTGGCTCCGTTTGTGACGAGTATGTAGCCGTTGGCAGCTGCGCCTTCCGATACGGCGTATGCGTTGGTGTGCCTGTGCTTGTGAGTGACAACGTGCGAGGCGTCGGTGACGTCGATAGCGTCAATTCTCCCCTTTTCGGTTTGTGGCGCACTGTCGTCAGTCCTCGAGCCAGCTGGTCATCAACAACGACCTGATGCTTCTCGAGGCGCCTACGTGCTGCATCACAAAAGTAGGTTGACTCTTCGAGTGCATCAACCATTTCTTTGCGCAAAGATACTAGGCGCTGAGGGTAAGTCGCTCTCCGCATCTGGGGCATTCCCTCGTCGCCCATATAAGCGGCAGTTTCAATGCGGGAGATGGGAGCCAAAGGAGACGTAAGTTTGTGACCTCGAGACACAAGCTCAACCTCTTGGACAGCGGCCAACGCATCATTAATAGAATGGTCCATCGCTTGAGCGGCAGCAACAAATTCTTGCACTTGCAGTAAAATACACGCTTGCAAACGAACACGCTCATCGGCCATCCAGATAGGGTTGGGTACGTTGGCAGCCAAGAACGAGGGATGTTTGGTGGGCGGCGAGGACATGTAAAACGAAAGAGTACGTGGTCGCCATAGTGCTGATTCCGAGACTACTGGCATCAATGTGAGCGCATCCAGTGCTACCATCATTAGAATCACATAGGCGATTGGCACACGAAATGCGATTAAAGCGCAGAACAGAATAACAGCCCCAGTGGCGTGAATGAGAGGAATGGCCGGACGAATCGACCCAGATACATGATGCTGTGCATTTGGAAAAGGGACGCGGTATATGTTTGTGTGTGGACATGAATCATTGGGTTTAGACGGTCTCATCTGCTCGTCATCGCTCCGTCGTTCGTACATGGAAATAGACAATGTCGGTGCTAGAAGGTATGATGTAGCAATGGTATATTTGAACTTCTCCGAAAACTCATACAAACCATGGTCTGGTGCATATGCAACAGCTTCAGCTTCTCGAATCAAATCTGTCATCGCCACTTCTGTGCAAGTAGGCCTCGGACACAGACAGCGTTTCACGCGCGTCCACATCGATTCCTGGCCGAACGGCGCTGTTGTTTCTCGTTCCGGCAAAGGATCCATGCCTACAGCTGCAGCGTCATATGAGACCAAATGTGTTGTGCGTACCAGCGAAGTACGAGGCAATCGGTCCATCCTGAAGCAAAGGTTCGGCCATTCGACATGCCAGTGCCAATGCCAAGTCAAATTATGAATGTTACATGAGACGCGAGGCTGACTGACATAAGCAATGAGACACAATTCTGCAAGATAGTTTATCAACTCGGATTC